>LSQX01043439.1_pt1 | contig 54958 bp, 48 predicted proteins | sample 654561 | NCBI WGS metagenome assembly LSQX01 (sample SAMN04489861, study PRJNA283612) | anaerobic digester metagenome | isolation source: 4 biogas reactors fed with cattle manure at either 37C or 55C with and... | place: Denmark: Kongens Lyngby | collected 2014 | reverse complement strand
CTCAACGTGAAGGATACCACTGCGGGGTTTGTCTGCTACAAACGTAAAGTGCTGGAGACCATTAACCTGGATAAGATCAGGTTCAAGGGGTATGCTTTCCAGATTGAAATGAAATATACGGCCAGGGTGCTGGGATTCAATATTAAGGAGGTGTCGGTGATTTTCGTGAACAGAAGGCTGGGTACCTCGAAAATGAGCTCCGGCATCTTCGGGGAGGCTTTCTTCGGCGTCATTGACCTGCGATGGAGAAAAGAGTGCGGAAAAATCAAGCCTCGTCCTAAACATATCAAACAACCATCATGATACTCATTCACAAAGCGACCATTATCAACGAGGGGACATCGTTCACAGGGTCTCTTCTTCTGGAGGGTGAAAGGATCTCCCGCATCTTCAGGGAGGATGTGCCTGAGCGGCTGCTGAACAGCTGTCGTGAGGTGATTGATGCAAGAGGGCTCTACCTGATTCCGGGGGTGATCGATGACCAGGTTCATTTCCGTGATCCGGGATTAACACACAAGGGTGATATCGCCAGCGAGAGCAGGGCCGCCGTCGCCGGTGGGGTCACCTCCTATATGGAGATGCCCAATACCAACCCCCAGACTATCACCAACGATGCGCTCTGCCGGAAGATGGAGTTGGCTGCCGGGAAATCGGTGGCGAACTATGCATTTTACCTGGGTGCCACCAATGATAATATAGAGGAGCTGAAGAGGGTGGACAGCAGGCAGGTGTGCGGGGTGAAGGTTTTCATGGGTGCTTCTACCGGCAACATGCTCGTGGATAATGAGAAAGCACTGCAGCAGATTTTTGCGGAGGTGGATATGCTGATTGCCACGCACTGCGAGAAGGAGGAGATCATCAGGGAGAACGCAGACTTCTACAGGAAGAGATTCGGGGAGATGATCCCTATACCCTTGCATCCGGTGATCAGAAATGCCGAAGCATGTTACCAATCATCATCCCACGCGGTGGAGCTGGCCGACAGGTACGGCTCGCGCCTGCATGTGCTGCATCTCTCCACGGCTCGTGAGATGAGCCTGTTCAGTAATGCTCCGCTGGAGGAGAAGCGGATCACCGCAGAGGCCTGTGTGCATCATTTGTGGTTTTCGGATGTGGATTATGATCGCCTGGGGGCACTGATAAAATGGAACCCCGCAGTCAAGGGCGTTGAGGAGAGGGAGGCGCTGCGTGAGGCGCTGAAAGCAGGCAGGCTCGATGTGGTGGCTACGGATCATGCACCCCACCTGATGCGTGAGAAAGAGGGTGGTGCACTGCAGGCAGCTTCGGGCGGACCACTCGTGCAGCATTCACTGCAGGTGATGCTGGAGATGGCTGAGAAGGGTCACTGGACGAAAGAACTGGTTGTGGAGAAGATGTGTCATGCACCTGCACGGTTATTTCAGGTAAAAGAGAGAGGTTTTATCCGCGAGGGTTATTATGCCGATCTCGTGCTGGTTGATCCTGCTGCACCCTACACTGTCACTGCAGAGAATATTCTTTACAAGTGCGGCTGGTCTCCCTTTGAGGGAGAAACATTCGGCTGCTCCGTGAATCAAACATTCGTGAACGGGAAGATGGTTTATGGCAACGGAGTGATCACTGACAATCTGTTCGGTAAAGCACTTCAGTTCGACCGATAAAGGAGACGCTGATTCTCACAGACACACGGATTCATGCATCCCGGCACTCCGCCGTTGCTGCATCCCGGCACTCACAATCCCACTGAACCTTTGTGAAAATTTATCGGACCGATTATTGGAATTCCCACAACGGCTTACAATCCCACTGAATCCCTGTAAAAATCCAGCGCTTCAAAAAAGAGCTCTTTTTCGGCGGTCTGATCGATGCGCACGTTCCCTATCTCTGACAACAGGGTGAAGTTGATGGTGTCGCCTTTGTTTTTTTTGTCATGCCGGGCAATATCATACAGTGTCTCGTAATGATCGCAGGTGATGGGGTATGCACCGTAGTGTTCACGGATGAAACGGACCGTTTTTTGCAGCTTCTCTTTGGGGAAGTTACAAAGGCGGTGCGACAGGTAGAGCTCAACAATCAGTCCCCATGCCACCGCATAACCGTGAGGAACGGGGCTGCCCGTCTCAATGGCGAAACTCTCGAAAGAGTGGGCTGTGGTGTGCCCCAGGTTCAACGCCTTGCGGATATCCTTCTCGTAGGGGTCCTTCTCTACAATACGCTGCTTGATGCCCACAGAGCGAAAGACCATCTCGTTCAGCTTGCTGTAATCAATCGGCTGCAGAGGGAACTGAATCAGTTTCTCCAGGTCGGCTGCCGAATGGATGAGCGCGTGCTTGATCATCTCGGCATAGCCCGAGAGGATGGCGCTGTGATTGAGCGTATGAAAAAAATCGGATGAGATAATCACGAACGCGGAAGGGTAAAAAGCACCAATCTCATTCTTGTATCCCCCGAAATTGACACCTGTTTTACCACCTACAGCAGCATCGACCGCACCCAGCAGCGTGGTGGGTATGTTGATGTATTTGATGCCTCTCTTGAAGGTGGCGGCAGCGAACCCACCCAGGTCGGTGACCATGCCCCCGCCCAGATTCAACAGCAGTGAGTGGCGCGTAGCCCCATTTACCGTAAGCTGTTGCCATACCTTGCTTAGATTGTCGATGGTTTTGTTGGTATCATCGGCGGGAATCACGATCTGCATCGCATCGTGAAACTGCGGCAGCTCCTTCAGTAGGGGGAGGCAGAGCGCGTGCGTATGCTCATCGGTGAGAATAAAAAGTTTGTCGTAATGGATGTTCTTAATCGTTTTCTCTACGTCTGCAGAGAGATTACTGCTTTTAATGATCGTTTGCATTGTTTACAATTCAAAATCAGTTGATGATATTACTGTTTCCTTTCAATCCAGGGCATGGTACAGCTCCTCCTGGATACGTTCCCGTATGCTCAGTGAGGAGAACCTGTTGGGGGCACGGGTGGGGTTGACCCTGTTTGAGAGGAAGATATAGATCATGTCATTCACCGGGTCTATCCAGAAGCTGGTGCCGGTGAAGCCGGTGTGGCCGTACACCTCTATGGGTGTGCCGGGACTGGCGGGACTGGATTTGCTGCTCCGCGGGTCAGGTTTGTCGAATCCCAGCCCGCGACGGCTGCTGTTGCTCTTCATTGTAGTGAAAAGCCTGACTGTCTCTTCGCTCAGTAAGCGCTCACCGCCATATTCACCACCGTTGAGCCACATCTGGTAGAGCTTGGCCAGATCGCCGGCACTGGAGAAGAGGCCGGCATTGCCGGAAATACCACCGAAGAGGGCAGCACCTTCGTCATGTACGTAACCCCGCACGTGTTGCTTCCGGAAAAACGGATCATCTTCAGTGGGGGGGATCTTTTCCAGGGGGATATATCTGAGCGGTTGAAAGGTGGTGGTGGAGGCACCCAGTTTATGGTAGAACTGCTGCTTGACGTATGTGTCAAGATCATCACCCGAAACAGCTTCCACTGCTTCCTTCAGCAACATGAAATTGAGACAGCTGTAGAGGTACCTGCCTCTGGTACGGAGTGGTGAGTCGATGACATCTTTCAGCAGTACATCGTGCATCCTGTCGCTGGCGTAAAGCCCTTTCGCAACAGGCAGATGATACTTGTCCGATTTCTGTGAGGAGATCAGCTCTGGCAGGAACTTGTAATCGGTGCGGGCCCAGGCTCCCGCATAACGGACATGGTAGGTGCCTGAGCGGCGGCCGAAGAGCGGACCGGTATAACTGTTCTTGTCGATGGCGGAGGTGTAGTAGGGAATGAAGGAGGTGATGCCCGATTCATGAAAAAGGAGGGAGCGGATATTGATGCTGGCCTTGTCACTTCTCTTTGTTTCCGTAACGAACTTGCTGATGGGATCCTGGAGATGTATTTTTTTCTCATCATACAGTTTCATGATGGCGGGCAGCGTGGCGCTGGCCTTGGTGACCGAGGCCAGGTCGTAGACCGTTTCACCGGTCACCTCCGCACTCTGTCCGTAATCGAATCTGCCGAACTCCCTCTCATAGATCACCACGCCATCTTTGGCAACCAATATCTGACATCCGGGATAGGCTCTCTGCCTGATCCCTTCCATGGCGATGCTTTCTATATTGTCAAAACGCGCTGAGGAGAGTCCCACCTCTTCGGGCAGTGAATAACCCAGGCGTACTTTCCCGGTTTGTATACCTGTGCCTTGCCTGAAAGTGCCGGAGGTGACCGGCAGCTTCCCGCTCATCGCGATGCCTCCGAAAATAGCCTGGGCTGCACTCATCTGCGCAAACTCAGTGGCATCGTAAGCCATGATCACTGCAGGGGCGTTAGCAGCTGATTGCTGAAAATTACTTAACCGGTAGGGTGAGGTGAAGAACACCAGCATCACTTTTTTATTGTTGATAAGCTGTTGCAGTGCCACAGCATCTCCAGTCCTGTTTGAATGCAGGGAGATGATGATCAGGTCATGACTCTCGAGCGCACTGATGGCTGCCGCAGCTGCCGCAGTTTCTGCCGTGAAGGTGGATACATCTCCATATTTCTTCAGATATTGCTGAAAGGTATTGGATGGCGGAGCCCCAATGGCCACAGAGGCAATTTTTACTTTGTCCAGTCCTTTTAACGGGATCAGGTCTGCGTCGTTCCTGACAAGCGTGACTGCCCGGTCGTAGATCTTCCTCTGTGCCCATGTTGCTGATGCACTGTTCACACGGCTGTGGATAGTGGCCGTGTTGATAGGCGTGAACCTGTGGACACCCAGGATATATTTGTAGGAGAGAATTTTTCTTACTTTTTCTTCGAAGAGTGCCGATGGGATCGTCCCGCTTTCCACCGCTTTCATCACCGCCTGGAATTCGGTGCCCTGATTCACCACACCCAGCACCACGTCATTGCCTGCCAACAGCGCTTTCACGCTCGCGTCCGGCTGATCGGAGACACCTTTCATTGCCATTCCGTCGGTGAAAGTGAGACCGGTGAACCCCATCTGCTCCTTCAACAGCCCCACTCCTATCGCAGGTGAGAGCGATGCGGGCATGCCATTTGTGTTTAATGCCGGCACATTCAGATGTCCGATCATCATGCCGGATAATCCTGCCTTGATGTACTCCCTGAAGGGATAGAGCTCCACCTGCTCCAGCCGGTCGTTCGTGTGATTGATGGTGGGCAATGTCTTGTGCGAATCGTCCGAGGTATCGCCGTGGCCCGGGAAATGCTTGGCCACTGCCATCACTCCGTTCTCCTCGATCCCTTGGGCATAGGCGACCCCCTGTCTGGCCACCTCCTGCGGGTTCTCTCCGTATGATCGGGTGCCGATGATCGGGTTCTGCGGGTTGGTATGTACATCGATGGAGGGAGCGAAATTAATATGTATGCCCATCTCTTTGCACTGACGGGCTACCTCCTTGCCGTAAAGCTTCAGGGTCTCTTCATCCTGTATGGCGCCGATTATCAGATTGCGGGGATAACGGGGGGCGTCGGTGAGACGCATGGAGAGACCCCATTCACCATCCAGGGCGATCATGAGCGGTACCCGCGAGATGCTTTGTGCGTAGTTCGTCACATCAGCCTGCTGGGACAGTGTTCCTTTGGAGAATAGCAATCCTCCCACTTTCTGCTGCCGGATATAGCCTGCAATCCTGTTTTTCCATCCGCTGCTGGGTTCTACTATTGGCATAAAAAGCTGCCCCACTTTTTCTTCGGTTGACATCGACCTGTAAACAGAGTCCACCCAGCGGTTCATCTTCTCTTTCTCTGCCTGCGCATAGAGAGTAGTGGACACCTGAGCCGGTGCAAGCACCGTAAATAAACCAAACAAACAGAGGAACAGAATTTTCTTCATTGTCAATTCTCTTTGTTATCTTTTCACTTTCTCCAGATTCATCTCTACTCTTCCTACATAGACACCTCGTCCCGCGGTTTGGTAGACCATCACATCCTTGTTGTCGAGGTTCTTACGTAAATCTGGTTCTTCCAGGAAGGTATGGCTGTGGCCGCCGATGATAAGGTCTATATTGCGTGTTGATTCTGCAAGTTTCGTATCTGGGTTGTATCCCAGGTGAGAGAGGCAGATGATCACATCACATTGATGCTTTGTGCGCAGTTCTGCTGCCAGTCTGTTGGCTGTCTGCAGAGGATCGAGGTATTTCATCCCCTTGTAGTTCTCCGACGAGACCAGTCCCTGCGGCCGGATACCGATACCGATGACTCCAATCTTCACTCCGCCCCTCTTCAGGATGAGATAGGGCTCAATCAGTCCCGAAAGGGCTGTTTCAGAAAAATCGTAGTTGCTTGCAACGACGGGGAACGTTGCCGCGCGGACTACCTGCTCCAGCACCTCCAGCCCGTAATCAAACTCATGATTACCCAGGGTGACCGCATCGTACCCCATCATATTCATCGCCTCCACCTCCACCTGACCTTTGAAGAGATTGAAATAGGGTGTACCCTGCAGAAAATCGCCGGCATCGAAGAGAAGGAGATTCCTATGCGCCTTCCTCTCCTGTTCAATGTAGGTGATCCGGCGCTCCACACCTCCATTGCCGGCAGCATACCTGTCTGTGGCGGGAAGAGGTTCTATGCGGCTGTGCGTATCGTTGGTATGCAGGATGACGATTTCCTTCTGAGCGAACAGAGAGATGGTTGCTGACAGGAAGAGGATGCATATAAGCCATGTTGATTTCATAGGTCAATTCTTATTTAATTACTGTAATACGGCCATCGAGTGCCGATTTGATCTCGTTCCCCTGCCGGGTCTGCTCTTTTACGTAGTCAATCATCACATCACGAAGGGTGATGCCTGTGTTGGTGCTCGATACGGCGTTCCTGAAAGCAGTCATGCTGTCGTTGCCGTCGGCAAGGTAATCGAGCGTGACAATATGGTAGATGGCATGCTCATCGATGGGTCTGCCATCGATGGTGACACGCCTTACTTTTCCCTCCTCGGCTACAAGTCTCACATTTGAGGAGATGCCCGCACCGCCGATGCGTGCATAGGCATCGAAAATCTCTTTCAGATCACTCCCCTTCAACTCCAGAAAGGTGATGGCGTTGTCGAATGAATAGATCTCAAACAGATTGCCTACCGTAATCTCTCCCTTTGGCAGGGTGGCACGGTGTCCGTGTACATTCATCACTCCTGCATCGGCACCATCGGGCAGGTGCTCATCGCCATAAGCTTTCATCACGTCCGCCGTGAGGTTGGTCAACAGGCTTTCAGGACGTTTATAATCCATGTACTGTGTTGAGTACCCGATAATCTCGTTCATCTTCTCGTCGAGCTGAATCTTGTAGGATTGTACCAGCGATTGCATGCGATGATGCGGCCGGGCATCATAGGTTGTGTCCATCTCCACGATAGTGCCGCGCATCTCAGCAATCTGATATTGTGGTTTGCACGAAAGAAGGGATATCGCCATAATGGCGATCCATATTGTTCTTATCTTCATCTGAATATAACTGTTTGTTAAGGTGTGATGACCTGAAAACATTTAAACCAGCTCAAAAATACGCTTTTTTCTTTTCTGCGTCAAGTGTGACAGGGAAAATAAAGATTAAATAAATAATTGCATGGTATTTTATAGATTTATTGCTACCTTTGCATCCGCTTTGCGCAATCTCTGTCGGTGATATTCCGTTATATTGCGTTTGAACAAGGTTAATTATTAACATAAAGCTTTATACAAGATGGATTTAATTAAAATAGCAGAAGCCTCTTTTGCTGGAGAAAAGAAAGAATTTCCTGCATTCAGGAGCGGTGATACCATTACGGTTGCATATCGCATTGTGGAGGGAAACAAAGAGCGTATACAGCAGTATCGCGGTGTGGTGATCAAGATTTCGGGACATGGTGACGCAAAGCGTTTTACTGTTAGAAAAATGTCTGATAATATCGGTGTGGAACGTATCTTCCCGATGAACTCACCTTTCATTGAAGATATTACGATGAACAGCCAGGGTAAAGTGCGCAGGACAAAACTCTACTACCTGCGGAGTCTGCGCGGAAAAGCAGCACGTATCAAGAAGAAATTGTATTGATCATCTGCACAGAGACAGATATAGAGCGCTCCGGGAATTTTCCGGGGCGTTTTTTTTGCTTTGTCGTTCAGATGAATTTCCCTATATTTGGGGTTTAGATGTCAGTGGTCAGTGATTAGTGGTCAGTGATTCGTTTTTTATTATTCATTATTCATTTATAATTCACCAACCTCAAACCCAACCCACCCATGTTGCACAAAACGCAGGGCATAGTGCTTGGTACCTCTCAGTACAATGATAATTACTCCATCACGCACCTGTTTACCCGTGATTTCGGAAGGGTATCTTATCTCTTGCCCCGGACGCATGGACGGAAGTCAAAGATCAAAACTTCACTTTTCTTTCCCTTTTCTGTGTTGTCTCTTGAGGTGGAGCATATGCCGCTGCGTGATATACAGCGGCTGAAAGATGCCGAGAGACAGTTTCCGCTGTATGAGATCAACACCGATATGACGAAGATCTCACTTGTTTTCTTCCTGTCGGAGTTTCTCTCCCGGGTACTGCGTGAGTCGGATCACAACGATTTGATTTTCGACTACCTGAAGAACTCAGTGGAGACTCTGGAAGCTGCCGGAAAGGGGCTGGCTAATTTTCACCTGGCATTTATGCTTGGGTTGACCCGTTATCTGGGTGTTTATCCCAACGTGAACTTTGTGGGGAGAAACAGCTGGTTCGATCTGCTCAACGGTGAGTTCGTGACAAGGATACCTTTGCATGCCCACTACCTGAGCCGGGAGCAGAGTGCTTTTCTCTCTCAGCTGCACCGCATGCATTACGGCAATATGCATCTCTTCAGGTTGTCGAGGCAACAGAGAAATGTAATCGTGGAATATTTGCTGGAGTACTACCGGTTGCACATCTTTGATTTCCCTCCCTTAAAATCGCTTGAGGTTTTGCGTGAACTGGTCTAGCGAGCTAAGCGTACGTCTGAAAAACAATCACCCGGCCCGATGTCTCCACGCTGAATGTATCACCCAGAGATTCATTCAGCGTACCCTGCCACCAATTGGTTAATAGCTGGTTGTGGAGAGGATATTTCAGATTCCGCGTGGTGACCTCCTGGCGGTCGATGCAGAAGAGAGAGATCTGCTGGCCCCTGAAGCTCTTAAATGTTGTTGATCTATAAATGGGGGTGAAGATGCCGTAATTGGTTACCATGGTCACCTCTGCTTTCTCCATATACTCCGCGAGCAATGAGATGTTGCCCAGCGTATGATCTTCTCTTTTGCCGGTGCCGCCGACAATGACTATCTCTTTTTTTCCCTTCTCCACGCACAACAGTACTGACTTGGTAAGATCATTGGTTTCCTGATCATCACTCGGGTGGATGATGTGCGAATAACGTTTCCTGTTCTCTTCTGAGATGGAGTCACAGTCGCCTACGATTGCATCAGGTACTCCGCCGCCGGCGATAAAATCATTGGCCGCCCCGTCGGTGCAGACAATGAAGGTTGCTTTCTCGATCATGGAGAGCGGGATGGGGTGTTGCGGAAAGCGTCCGTTGGCAATGATCACTGTTGATGCGCTGTGCGTTGGATTCATAGCTTCTTTGTTTGATTGGACAAAGGTACAAAAGAAGATGCATTTGAGGAGATGTTAAAGAGATAAAAGTAGGATGTATGTTGAATGAATAAAAGAGGCGGATATATTGCCCCCTCTTTCCCACTGTCAGTTGGTCTGTGTCTTCTCCGCATAGCGGTGATGTGTCTTTTCAATATAGTCAGCCAGCAGATCAAGCGGGAACGACTTGAAGTCGATCTCGCCTGTCCCCTTCCGGGCTCATGCCTCCTGCAGCTCTTTTAAGAGCTGATCCGGGTCGATCTGCTTCTTCCGGCAGGCACTCTCAATGGTGCGGTTGCCGCTCCCGGTGAATTATCTTTTTTTCTTGATGGTCAGCTGATAAACAAACCAGAAGAGGGTGAGGGTACCCACCGCGAAGATGGTGTCGCCCACGATACGCAACCATTTGAAGAAGCTTACCAGCGGCTGCTGCATAAACTCGGCAGAGCGGGCGTACCACATCCCTTCGTTCACGCTGGCTACGGTCTGCATCAGACCTACCGGCAACAGGCTTAAAACGACCATCAGAAACAGGCCCAGGTTGAGCGACCAGAAGGTGAAGGAGATCAGCTTGTTGTTCCATTTCTGATGGCGGTACATGCTGCGCAGCACGAAGAGGATCAGACCGATGCCCAGCATCCCATATACGCCGAAGAGGGCAGCGTGACCATGCACGGCTGTGGTGTTGAGTCCCTGCATATAATAGAGGGCGATGGGCGGGTTGATGATAAAGCCGAAGATGCCTGCTCCGAGGAAGTTCCAGAAGGCGACCGAGAGAAGGAAGTAGATGGGCCACTTGTAATCCTTCAGCCACTCGGTGGCTTTGCTGATCCGGTAGTTGTGGTAAGCTTCAAACCCTATCAGCACCAGCGGCACCACCTCGAGGGCACTGAAAGTTGCGCCGAGGGCCATCACCCCTGTGGGTGTGCCTGTGAAGTAGAGGTGGTGGAAGGTACCCAGGATGCCGCCGGTGAGAAAGATCACCGTGGCAAACAATACGTTGTTGGTGCCCGATTTGATCCTGAGTAGCCCCATGCGGGTGAAGAGGAAGGCAGCAACGACGGTGGCAAAGACCTCAAAGAACCCTTCCACCCAGAGGTGTACCACCCACCAGCGCCAGTACTCAGCCACAGCCAGGTTGGTGGTGCGACCCCACATCAGTCCCGCACCATATAAGAGGGCGATAGCGGCACAGGAGATCAGGAAGAGAATAAGCAGTCCCTTCTCAGATGTCTTTTTACGGATCACCGGCAGGATGGGACGAACCATCAGTGCCAGCCAGAGGAAGAGCCCCACCAGCAGCAGTATCTGCCAGAAGCGGCCCAGGTCGACATACTCATAACCCTGGTGCCCGAACCAGAAGTTGTTGACCAGATTCATGCGTTGCATCACGCCGAACCACTGACCGATGAGTGATCCACCCACCACGATAAGCAGTGCGATAAAGAGTATGTTCACACCCACTTTCTGGTATTTAGGGTCTCTGCCGTTGAGTGAGGGTGCGATATAGAGGCCGGTGGCGAGCCATGCTGTTGCAATCCAGAAGATGGCCAGCTGCACATGCCAGGTACGGGTGATGGAGTAGGGGATGAAGCGGGCGATGTCGATGCCGTAGAAGCCATCGCCCTCCACCCCGTAATGAGCGGTGATGACTCCCAGCAGCACCTGTGCCAGGATAAGCAGGTTCACCACCCAGAAATATTTCTTCACAGCCCACATCGAAGGGGTGATGGTCTGGTGCATCAGCGGGTCCTCCACCGGTATCAGGGTCTCCTCCTGTTGTGTGCGTGCCTGCACGAAGATCAGGATGCCGATGCCGATCAGCAGCATGATGATGCTGAAGCCGGTCCAGAGGATCAGGTCGCTGGTGGGTACATTGCCTATCTGCTCATCGGGAGGCCAGTTATGGGTGTAGCTGATCTCCTCTCCCGGGCGGTTAGTGACGCAGGCCCATGATGCCCAGAAGAAGAACTGCGCCATCTTATCGAGTCGTTCCTCCGTCTTGATGCTGTTCTTAGCGATGGCATAGTCCGCACGTAGCTTGTCCAGTGCCGGGTCATCCATGAAGAGACTCCGGTAATGAGCCCTGATATGTTTAAACGCTTCATACCTTTCGCTGCCGATCACCAGCTCTCCGGAGGTCTCATCGTAACTGTTCTCACGGAGATACTGCTGCAGCCTGATCTCCATGGAGGCCTTCTCCTGATCGGAGAGTTGTTCGAACGGCTTTCCAGCCTCCTCATGCGACCATTTTCCAAGAAGGAACTGTGCTTCCCGGTGCAGATAGTCGGCTGTCCAATCGGGTGCGATATAGGCGCCATGACCCCAGACGGTGCCGACCTCCTGACCCCCGATACTCTGCCAGATATTCTGTCCATCCCTGATATCATCACCGCTGAACAGTAACTTTCCAGATTCATCGGTAACCTGTACTGGTACCGGTGGTGCCTTCTGGTAGATCTGATTACCGTAATAGAGTAACACGGAGAAAGAGATGACAATCACGCTTGTCAGTGCAATCCATAATTTTTTCTGTGTCATGATGATTTCAATTTATTGGTGAAAAACTGATGAGATTCATTTCATTTGAAATCTCTATTTAAGACAAAAACATCGTAAATAAGGGTAGACAACAAATGCATTCAATTAATGCCATGTATAGTTCATCCTAACGCTTTAAAATCAGTTCACAGTTTTTTTTATTGACTACCAGATCAAAAACAGTCGTATTTTGCAACAGATGAAACATGTTTTCCCTGATCCTGACCACGGAGTGATGCATGGGACAGGGATTGTTTGCATCACAGTGAGACAGACCCAACGCACACCCATCAAAGAATGACTCTCCATCAATGGCTCTCACAATCTGATCAATGGTGATAAGATTCAGCTTGTCCTGTTTTATTTCGAACCCGCCGTTTGGACCCGTAAATGAATCTACCAGTTTATTCCTTGATAACAATCCCAGGATCTTGCCGGTGAACGCTTCAGGAGAACCGGTGTTTTGCACGATATCACCTATCTTCACTCTTCTCTCCAGCATTGATTGAGAAGCAATATAAAGTACTGCCCGGATACCGTATTCACACGCTTTTGAGAACATATTTTAGCTTTAATTATGTCAAAGATAAAGTTTAATTTTTAATTGCGACAAAAAAGTCGCAAATATTTTTTTACTTTTGCAGCATCTTTTCTTTTTCTCTGTTGGTCTCTTCTTTTCTGTCAATGGAGAGAGGGGGGTATGCACAGGTTAATATTTAATAAAACATAAAAAACAGGCTTATTCAAACAATAGGTTTGAAAAAGTGTTGTTATGTAGAATCATTCTAATTATGTAGGAACTGCAAAAAGAAAATATATAAAGGAAGCTGATATGGCGAAAACTAAATCAAAAAAAACTGAAGTAACAAAAGAAAAGATGCTGCACATGCATCGGTTGATGCTTGATATCCGTAATTTCGACAGCAAGGTAAACAGACTGGTGAAGAAGGGTATGATTCCCGGAATGACGCACTTCTCCATTGGAGAGGAAGCAGCCAACGTGGGGGCGGTAGCTGCCCTCAAACAAGGGTTTGACATGATCACCTCCAATCACCGCGGTCACGGACAAAGCATTGCATTGGAGATTGACCTTAACGGGATGATGGCGGAGATTATGGGGAAAGCTACGGGCACCTGTAAGGGGAAAGGCGGATCGATGCATATTGCCGACCTTGATAACGGTAACCTCGGTGCCAATGGCATCGTGGGCGGCGGTATGGGGATGGCTATCGGAGCAGCACTCACCCAGAAGATGAAAAACACAGGGAAGATTGTTGTTTGCTTTTTCGGTGACGGAGCCGTCAACGAAGGCACCTTCCATGAGACACTGAATATGGCTTCCATCTGGAAACTACCGGTCATATTTTACTCCATCAACAACATGTACGGTATCAGCACACCGATTAAGGATATGATCAATATCGATTATAACTATCAGCGTGCCTGCGCCTACGGTGTCCCGGGACATTTTATTGAGGATGGCAACGATCTGATGGCTGTATACAACAAGTTCGAGGAGATCGTGCAGTATGTACGTGACGGGAACGGACCTGTGTTGGTGGAGTCGCTCACCTACCGCTGGCTGGGTCACTCCACCTCCGATCCGGGCAAGTACCGCACCAAAGATGAGGTAGATGAGTGGAAGAAGAAAGACCCCATATCACGTTTCAGGGATTATCTTTTAGAGAATAAAATAGCTTCAGAGAAAGAGATCGGTGAGATTGAAGCCTCGTCACTTGAAGCGGTGGAGGAATCGGTCAAATTTGCACTGAGCAGTCCCGAGCCTACACTGGAGTCGGCTTTTGAAGATATTTTCGCAGATTAAAACAACAACAGCATAATAAATAAATGGAAAAAGAGACTAAAATTATGTCCGTTCGTGACGCCATCATCATGGCGATGTCGGAAGAGATGCGTCGCGATGAAAACGTCTTCCTCATGGGAGAAGATGTGGGTGTTTTCGGGGGGGACTTCGGTACATCGGTAGGTATGCTCGATGAGTTCGGTAAGGAACGTGTGCGTGATACCCCTATTTCAGAGAATGCCATCTCCGGTGCTGCCATCGGAGCAGCCATGACAGGTATGCGGCCCATTGTGGATGTTACGTTTATGGACTTTGTTGTATATATGATGGATAACATCGTGAATCAGGCTGCCAAGACCAGATACATGTACGGCGGAAAAGGTCAGATACCTGTCGTCTTTCGTTGTGCCGCCGGCGGCGGTGTGGGATCGGCAGCACAGCATTCACAGTCACTTGAAGCCTGGTTTACCCATATCCCCGGATTGAAGGTGGTGGCACCCGGCACGCCTGCCGATGTGAAGGGTATCCTTAAGGCAGCCATCCGTGATAACAACCCGGTGATCTTCCTCGAATACAAGGCACAGTTCAACATGAAGGGTGAGGTGCCGCTCGATCCCGAGTTTGTTTTACCGTTGGGAAAGGCAGATATCAAGAAAGAGGGGAAAGATGTATCCGTCATCACCTATGGCCGCATGCTCGAGAGAGTGATGCAGGCTGCCAAAGAGGTGGAGGAAGCCGAAGGGGTGAATGTGGAAGTGGTGGATCTGATTACGCTCTCCCCACTCGATAAAGATACCGTGCTCGAATCGGTGAAGAAAACAGGCAAGGTGCTGCTGGTCAACGATGCCCACAAAACAGGCGGGTTCATCGGTGAGGTGGCGGCCATGATCGCCGAGAGTGATGCTTTTGATTATCTCGACGGACGTATTCTGCGTCTTGCCGGGGAGGATGTACCCATCCCCTATAACCAGACACTCGAAGCGGCGATGATCCCTAGTGTGGAGCGCATCAAGAAATACATTCTCAAGTTAGTCAATAACCGATAAAAACGGATTGAATGGAAAACAGTAAACTGAGGGCAACACCGGCAGCAAGAGCGCTGGCGAAACGTCTGGGTGTGAAGCTGCCTAATGTGACCGGCACAGGTTACAAGGGGCGCATCCACAAAGTGGATATCGCCGGCTTTAACTATGAAGAGAAAGTCCATATCTCTCCTCTGGCCCGTCGTATTGCCGATGAACATAATATTGAGCTGAAAGGTCTGAAAGGTACGGGCCATCGCAGCAAGATCATGAAAGAGGATGTGCTGAAGCTGATCTCCGATCCGGAGCTGAAGGCAAGGCTCACCCGTGATGATTTTGCAGAGGCAACTGCGCCACCCAAAGCGATGCCGGCCATTGCACAGACACCTACAGCAGCACCGGCAGCAGCTGGTAGCACGCCGGCAGCTGCTCCTCAGACCGCGATAAAAGGTGAGACCGAAATAGTGCCGATGACGCAGATGCGTAAGATCATCTCCAAACGGATGATGGAGAGCTATTTTGGCATACCCTCCTTTATCCAGACATGGGAGGTGGATATGACCAACCTGCTGGCGCTTCGGAAGCAGCTCATTGAACCGATCAAAGAAAAAACAGGCAAGAAGCTGACGGTGACCGATCTGATATCAATGACCGTGGTGAAGACGCTGATGAAACACAAATATATCAACGCTAGCCTCAACAAAGAGGGGACTGAAATCACCTTCCACAACTATGTGAACCTCGGCATGGCTGTAGGGATGGATGAGGGTCTGCTGGTGCCGGTGGTGAAGAACGCCGACAGAATGAGCCTGAGCGAGTTCGTGGTGGCACTGAAGGACCTCACTGAACGTACCTTCTCGAAGAAACTGATGCCTGACGAACAGGCAGGAAGTACATTCTCTATCAGCAACCTGGGAATGTATGGTGTGGATGAGTTTACCGCTATCATCAATCAGCCCAACGCAGCCATCCTGAGTGTCTCATCCACGCATGAGAGGGTAGTGCCTCTCAACGGTGAGATGGTGATACGTCCCATCATGAAGATAAGCCTCACGAGCGACCACCGCATCATCGACGGGCTGGCAGCTGCCAGGTTCATGACCGATCTGAAGGCGTTGATGGAGGATCCGATTACGTTATTGATTTAAACAGAAAAATAGTATAATATGGCTTTTGAAATAATCATGCCCAAAGCCGGTATCGACATGACCGAAGGGCAAATTGTAAAATGGTTGAAGAGTGAGGGTGATGCTGTCACGGAAGGTGAGATCATCCTTGAGATTATGACCGATAAAACCAGCATGGAGATTGAGGCGGAAGCATCAGGGATCCTGCTGAAGATTGTCCACCCCGATGGTGATACCGTGCCCATTGCCGAGGTGATCGGTTATATCGGCTCGGAGAACGAATCGGCAGACACGCTGATGCCCGAGGTGATCGAAGATACCGGAGAGAAGGAGAGTGATGAGGATAAAAAGATGATCCGTCTGGAGGACAACTACCAGGTGGTGGTCATCGGAGGCGGCCCTGCCGGCTACGTGGCTGCCATCAGAGCGGCACAGCTGGGTGCCAGGGTGGCCATCGTGGAGAAGGGGACCTTTGGTGGTACCTGTCTCAATGTGGGTTGTATCCCTACCAAGACTTACCTGAAGAATGCTGAGATCATTGAACATATTCATGCTGCAGCATCGAGAGGGATCATCATCGACAGCTCCATGATCAGGGTGGATATGGAGAAGGTGCAGGAGTACAAGAACGGTGTGGTGAAGAAGCTGACCAGTGGTGTGGTGGCCCTGCTTAAGAGCAACGGCGTGGATATCTATCAGGGACTGGGCAAGATCAACAAGAACAAGGATGTGGTGGTGAATGATTCACAGATCATCAAAGCCGATAAGATCATCCTCGCAGGCGGGTCGAAAGCATCAAGGATCAATATCCCCGGTATCGAGAGTGAGAAAGTGCTTACCAGTGATGATTTGCTGGCCATCAAGGAGGTGCCGGAAACACTGGCCGTGATTGGCGGCGGTGTGATTGGTACTGAGATGGGACAGTCATTCGCAGGCCTGGGATCGAAGGTGATCATCATTGAGATGATGGACCGCATCGTGCCCACCCTCGATCAGGAGGTCTCGGCCGAGCTGAACAAGATCATTCAGAAGAAGGGGATGAAGGTGATCACCAATGCCCGTATCACTGAGATCGTGGACAAGGGTGATAAGCTGGAGATACGTATCGACGGCAAAGAGTCGGTGATCGCCGACAAGGCGCTGATTTCCATCGGCCGCGTACCTGACCTGGACGGTGTAGGTGAGGTGAAGCTGGAAACAGAGCGGGGTAAGATAAAAGTGAACGCTTTCATGGAGACCAGCGTGAAGGGGATTTATGCACCCGGCGATGTAAATGGCATCAAGATGCTAGCACACGTTGCCTTCCGCATGGGAGAGGTGGCTGCAGAGAATGCAGTCAAGGGCAATCACCGCGAGGTGAAGTTGCTCTCTGCACCCTCGGTGGTCTACACCTCACCAGAGGTGGCTCAGGTGGGACTCACCGAAGAGCAGGCACGTGAAAAGTATGAGGATATCCGTATCGGACGGTTCAGCTTCGCCGCCAATGGGCGCGCACTGGCATCGGGTGATGCGGTAGGGTTTGTGAAGGTGATCGCCGACAACCGGTACGGTGAAGTGCTCGGTGTGCATATCATCGGCCCTTCGGCTGCTGAGATTATCACACAGGCATCGCTGATCATGGAGATGGAGATCACGGTGGATGAGGTGGTAAACACCATCTACGGACATCCCACCTATTCTGAAGCACTTGCCGAGGCGTTTGCCGATGTGTTGGGAGAGGCGATACATATCCCGAAGAAAAAGAAATAGGTAATTAATATCAGTAATTGCGGGTTTCGGAGTGTGAAAAAAGATTTGAAAGATTTTTTACGCTTTTGAAACCCGCCTTCATTTAGAGTGACTATGATTTATATCATCAACAGATCCAATAAACCTGATTATAATATTGCCCTTGAGGAGTACTGTTTCAAGAACCTGAGACAGTTTGATAAGATCTTCATCCTCTGGATCAACGAGCCTGCCATCATTGTGGGTAAGCACCAGAACACGCTGGCGGAGATCAACGCCCGCTATGTGGAAGAGAACGGTATCCATGTGGTACGGCGTATCACCGGCGGGGGTGCGGTCTATCACGACCTGAACAATCTGAACTATACGATCATCTCTGACGATGAGGAGGGTGAGGATGAGTTTGATTTCAAGACCTTCTCACAGCCAGTGATAGAGACGCTGGCAGAGCTGGGGGTGGAGGCGACGTTCTCGGGACGGAACGATATCACCATCGACGGGAAGAAGATCTGCGGTAACGCACAGGCTTATGCCGATGATCGGGTGATGCACCACGGCTGCCTTCTGTTCGATACCGACCTGACGGTGCTGTCCAATGCCCTGGAGGTGTCGGGGGAGACTATAGGCTCCAGGGGGGTGAAGTCGGTGCGCAGCCGTGTGGACAACATCCTGCCTAACCTGCCTGTAAAAATCACCGTGCATCAGTTTGCAGAGAGGATCCTGGCACAGATGAAACGGAGGTTCCCCGGGATGAGAGAGTATCGTTTCAGTGAGGCAGAGGAGGCGGCCATAGAGCAATCTCGTCGGGAGAAGTTCGGCAACTGGGAGTGGAACTACGGCATGAACCCCGCTGCAGAGGTGGTACGCGAGAGGCGCTTCCCTGCCGGTAAAATGCAGGTGTTCCTCAACCTCAGTAAGGGGAAGATTGCCGATATCCGTTTCTTTGGTACCTTCTTTGGTAAGAACAGCGACCTTACGGAGGTGCAGGAGGCACTGAAAGGGGTGAAATACGCCCTTGAAGAGGTGAGGAGTGTGCTTACGCAACTCGACACCTCCCGCTATTTTGCAGGTTTCTCCATAGAGGAACTGACAGAAACGATCGTAAGTTAAACGCTTCCACTATTCTATCTCTCTTTTTGTAAATATGTTACCGGCGATGTTCCCATCGGCCGGTTTTTTTTGTGCCTGAAACACTCCTCCTCCGCGCGCTCTGTTAGATTTATGCCGATATAAATATATCAGAAAATAATTTGCATAGTGAACATATGTTCATTACATTTGTTGCGGCTGTAAAAATATTACAGCGAAAATTATTCAGTATTATCTGATATAAAACGGAGGTAATTATGCCAGGATTTAACAAAAAAGGACCTGCCGGAGCGGGCGCCGCGAGCGGAAGAGGACGGGGAGGTTGTAACCCGGCCAGGAAAGGGAGAAACAACGTAGAATCGCAGGGGAGAACTGATTTGGATACTCCTTTTCAGCAAGGCTTCGGGAGGGGTTTGAGACAGAATCAGAGAAAAAGAGACGGATCCGGCAAAAGTAGATTTGCATGAAACAGGTGATCGCAATTCCCCTGGAAGGGGGCAGGATTTGCCAGCATTTTGGCCATTGTCAGCAGTTTTCCATTATCGAGGTTGAGGATGGAGTCATCCTGAAAGAGTCCTTTGTAACGCCACCGCCTCATCAACCCGGTTTACTGCCTGCATGGCTGTCGGAGAGAGGCGTCACCGAAGTGATTGCAGCCGGGATAGGACAGAAGGCGATAGCGTTGTTTCAGCAGCAACAGATCAAGGTACATATAGGTGCTGAATATAAGAACCCGCGTGAGCTGGTTTCCGACCACTATCGGCAGTCGCTTGTCTCAGGAGCAAACGCTTGTAATCACTGAAAAGGCAGAAAAAGGAAAAAGTAGATTCAGATTACAGATGTTATTTTTGCTTTGCCCGTGTTTTTGAGAAGATGATTGCCAAGCTCGCTCGCTCTCCCGGAAAAGAAAGAGCTGGCCACAGAGAATGGTAACGATGTCCCCTCAATGATGCTGGATCGTAGCTCTGTCGCGTTTCAGGATCTCTTCGACAAGGCGGATCTTGTCATCTCAAACGGTCAGGGAAACCTGGAGGGGTTGATAGCGGTGGAGAAGAGCGCTCTCTTTTTCCTGCTGATGGTGAAGTGTGATGTGATTGCCGATTTATTGGGAGTGAAGAAAGGAGGCTTCATCTGCTACGAAAAAGAAGGAAGCAATAACAACAATAATTAATAGAATTTTCGCATGTTCATATTGAAATGAATACAGAGCAAGCAAAAATTGCATAAATAAGAAGCGTATGATTGTACCTATCCTACTGTATGGCTCACAGATGCTCCGGCGCAACACCTCTGATGTGGTTGAAGAGGACAGGCCCGGAGAGATCTCAAGAAACATGTTCGAGACGCTTAAAAGAGCGGAGGGGATAGGATTGGCGGGACCTCAGGTAGCCATCTCAAAAAAGATATTTATTATTGATACCACGCCGATGCATGGAGGTGATCCTTATTTCAAAGCGGTGGAGAAGGTTTTTCTTAATCCTCAGATTGTTGAGATTGAAGAGGAAGAGGTGGCCTTTAACGAGGGATGTCTCAGCATCCCCGGGATATTCAGTGAACTTCAGAGACCGGATAAGATTTATGTGAAATATCAGAACCTTGCTTTTGAGACGGTGGAAGAGGAGCTGCAGGGGTTGGAGGCGAGGATCTTTCAGCATGAGTATGATCATCTCGACGGTATCCTCTTCATTGACCATATGTCCGGTTTACAAAAACGATTGATACAGGGAAAACTAAAAAAAATAAAGAAAAGAAGATGAACGTAAAAAGCAAAACAGCAAAAGCGGCTTTTGAAAAGACGAAGCTGCCTCATATAAAAAACATCATCATCGTGGCATCCGGAAAGGGAGGAGTAGGCAAATCGACCGTGGCGGCAAGCCTCGCTCTGTCGCTGGCCAGAGAGGGCTATGCTACCGGACTGCTGGATGCCGACATCCATGGGCCCTCGGTACCCACCCTCTTCAACCTGAATCATCAGCGTCCGCTCTCGATCGAGAAAGAGGGGAAGACCTGGATTGAGCCTTTCGACCGCAACGGGATCAGGGTGATCTCAATCGGTTGCTTTATCGACCCCTCACAGTCTCTTCTCTGGCGCGGTCCCATGGTGACGAATGCGCTGAAACAGCTGCTCAATGATACCGACTGGGGAGTACTGGATTATCTGATCATCGACACACCTCCCGGCACCGGTGATGTGCATCTCACCCTGCTGCAGTCTTACGAAATCACGGGGGCTATCGTGGTGACCACCCCGCAGGCTATTGCGCTTGATGATGTAGTCAAGGCCATCGGGATGTTCAATAACAAGAATGTGGCGGTGCCTGTGCTGGGGATCGTGGAGAACATGTCCTGGTTCACCCCTACACTGCATCCCGAAGAGCGCTATTTCCTGTTTGGGGAGGGCGGAGGTGAGAGACTGTCACAGCGGTTTCATATCCCCCTGATCGCACAGATCCCGATGAATGAGCATATACGACAGAGCTGCGATGAGGGCTCACTCGATTCGCTCTTTCAGGATGAGCAGATCCGCCGGTCATTCACCGGCTTGGTGGAGTCGGTACTGGCTCAGCGGGATTTAAACATCTTAGAGAATACGACAAAGAGAGCCAACGCTACGCCCCCCCAGGAAAACGTAAAGCATCGGCCTCTTCTCTTTCACGCCTCCCTAGAGGGAGAGCGTGTAGGTGATGATCCCCTCTGCAAACTTATGAATGAACAGTCCCGTTGCAGCCAGGAAACCGGAGACGATACTGATACTGAAGGTGACCGCATAGATGATGCCATCTATAAATGAGTGTATGATACAATGGAGAGTGCCGTTAAGCCCGATTTAAATTTAATATTTTTTAAACTGGTAATGTTTCCCAAACTGCTATCTGAATAATAAAGTCACGAGATCGTTCTCATCATATGCTTCCATTTGTAATAACCAAAAACAGAGATGACTGAGTAGATGGCGAACAGGGCGGCAGTGGGGTGGAGTCCTTTCCAGATATATAACCCACATGAGATGAGGTTCACCACGAACCACAACCACCATTGCTCCACATATTTCTGTGCCAGCATCCACATACCCAGGATGCTCAGGGCAGTGGTGAGGCTGTCGCCCGGGGCCACCGCGCTGTCAGTATAGCGTGTAAGTATAAGAAGAATCACGCCAAAGAGTACCAGACCGAACACCGTCAGGGGAAGTATAAACCGTTTCGGTGTATGGGTGATGGGTAATCCCGTCCCCTCATTTTTATCTCTGTTCCATCTGATCCAGCCGTAGATGCTGGCGAAAAAATAGTAGATGTTGATGCCCATATCGGCATAGAACTTGCTTTGGAAGAAGATCCATACATAGAAAACGGGCATCAGCACACCCACGGGCCAGAGCCACTTGCTGGCCCTGTACTCCAGGAAGAGATAAAGAAGGCCTATGACGGCGCCGATGATTTCGATGGTTTGCATAAATTAAAATGAGATCGTGAACCGGGTCATGATGTTGCGCGTCGCCTGTGGGTAGTAGCCAATCCAGTTGATGCTGCTACCGTCTGCGAAGGTGTCGGTCGCGGCCCATCCGTTGGCAACATACTCGCTGTCAAAGAGGTTGTTCACAAACAGCTGTAGGCTGATCTCTCCCAGTTTCGTCTTGCGGAAGGTGTAGCCGGCAGAGAGGTTGCTCACGAAATAGGCATCGATCGATTTGGCCTCATCGGAGGTGTTGTCCAGAAACTGTTTACTCACATACTTACCCAGCAGGTTCATGTAGAAGGGGGTGACAGGCTGCCAGGTGAGACTCACGGCACTGACCACATCGGGTGAGAAAGAGATGTTTGTTGTGCCATACTCTTTGGAGATCTGGCCTACCCACGCATAGTTGTCGGGATGATCATACTGATCGAACCAGGCGGTGTAATTGCTGATCCTGTTGCGGCTGAAGGTGGTGTTGGCATCGAGCCGCAGTTTGTCCTGCCACAAAGGTACGGCAAGTTCCAGTTCAATCCCCGCACGGTAGCTCTCCCTCACGTTCTCCATCAGCTTGTAGCCAATGTCTGTCAGCTTCCCGGTCTGCACCATCTGATTGTCATAATCCATATAATAGATGTTCGCACCCAGCAGCAGACTGTTCTTGTTATAGCGGTATCCCAGCTCGTAATCGATCATCCTCTCAGCCCGGATCGGGTTCACCGCTCCACCCTTGATCCCATCTTTCAGGTCCGCACGCAACGGCTCCCGCTGTCCCACTGCTGCAGAGGCGTAGAGGCTGGTTGCCTCATTCAGCTGATAAAACAGTCCTGCTTTAGGGTTAAAGAAGTTGTAGTTGAAATCACCCGTCAGATCCATCAGGTCATCATCCATGCCGCTGAAACGATAGCCTACATTACGGTACTGCAGATCGCCGAAAAGGGAGAGTTGCTCCGTCAGCTGGTATTCCGCCTTGGTGAAGAGGCTCACTTCCGATTTCCTGCCCAAATTGCGGTACCATTCGTAGTCCGCCGGTATATTTTGCGAATGTTTAATCCACGGTAGCCTGCCGTAATGATCACCGTCGTAGAAGCTGTAAAGGCCTCCGAAGTTGAGCTTCAGTGCATTTCTGCTGTAACCGACCCCGACATTGGCCACGTAGAAATCATTCTCCATCAGCTTACGACGGATAAAATCAGAGCTGTCGTAGGTCTCACCTTCCATCGTTTGTGGTTCCAGGCCGAAATCAGTGAAATTATTATCTTCCCTGTAGTTCTCGTAGTATCCATATCCGTAGTTGTAACTGATTCCGGCGTTGAAGGAGAGATAACTTGTGAGCTCCCTGGAGAGGGTGAGCTGGAGGATATCAGAATAGTAGTTGTCGGTCTCATTACCGTAATAAAGACGGTTGCCCGTATCGTCTTCATATTCACCTGCAGGATTATAACGGCGCCCATACTCCTCATCCTGCATCTGCTCTTCCGACACCCCCTCCCAGGTGATACCTGTATGTTGTATTCCTTTCAGGTAGCTGAGCCGCAGAATCTGACTGTCGCTATAGTGTGACATGACGGCATAGAGGTTGGAGTGGTTCACCGTGCCATTGCGAACATACCCTTCACCCAACACCCGCGAGAAGCGGGCATCGAAAGAGAGCCCGTTCTGCAGTATCCCTGTGCCGGCGGCAATGCTGGAGGAGAAAGTGCCGTAGCTGCCTACTGCTGTGGAGGCCTCGCCGTAAGCCTCTGAGCGGGCGCCCCCACTCTTCAGCGAGATACTGGCTCCGAAAGCGCCTGAACCGTTGGTGGATGTACCCACACCCCGCTGAATCTGAATGCTCTGCAGCGAGTTGGAGAGGTCAGGAAGATTGACCCAGTAGACCTCCTGGCTCTCGGGGTTGTTCAGCGGCATCCCGTTGAGGGTGACATTGATGCGTGTGGCATCTGTACCGCGGATTCTGAAATAGGTGTTACCCACACCCAGGCCATCCTCCGTGAAGGAGACAAGTGATGGTGTGGTCTGGAGAATGGCCGGGATATTCCGTCCGGCATTTTGTTTTTTGATATCTGAGGATGTGATATTAGTGTAGGATACCGGTGTCTGGAGGCCTGCCCGCGTACCGGAGACAATCACCTCTTCCAGCTGAATAAATTCCAGACTGTCTGCAGGTGCTTCCTGTGTGTCAGATGTAACCTGCATCTGCTGCGCACGTTGCGCAATTTCTTTCCTATGCGCACCCTGTGCACCTGCTTGATAACCGAAAGCCAACGTGATTGTCAGCCATAAAAAAGCCTTTTTCATTTACGTAATTTTTAGGATGAACAATGCCAATGGCGTTGTACATCGATTGTTAGTGAAATAAAAAAGGGGATTTAAAATAAGATGTATACCTGAAGAGCCACCCTTAGGTGAGCTTCTCTTTATTCCCTCCGCCGGCATTATCCGGATCAGGTGATTTGGGTATGATCTCAGCCCGATAATTGGGCACCCCTGTTGATTGAAGAAACAAAGATAGTTGATTTTTGTTCAAAAATGAGCAGCTATTGTAAAAATTAACCCCGAAGTGATTTTTTCTCTGGATTTATTCGTATTTTCGTTTGATATATACGCAAAAATATAAAGGGGTTTTACACAATATGAACGACGAAGAAAAATTGATTGCTGAAGATCAATTGATTGAAGATGAATTTCAAGGTCTTCTCAATGATTACCTGAACTCCAATCACCGGCGGAAAGTGGATATCATCACCAAGGCTTTCAACATGGCAAAGGAGGCCCATAAAGGGGCGCGTCGTCGTTCGGGAGAACCTTATGTGATGCACCCGCTGGCTGTAGCCCGCATTGTCTCGAGAGAGATGGGGCTGGGTTCCACCTCCATCTCTGCATCCCTGCTGCATGATGTGGTTGAAGACACCGAATATACAGTTGAAGATATACGTGCGTTGTTTGGTGATAAGATCGCGGTGATTGTGGAAGGGTTGACGAAGATATCGAGCGGTATGTTCGGTGAGAACGTGTCGGCGCAAGCAGAGAATTTTCGCAAGCTGCTGCTTACCATGTCGGATGATATCAGGGTGATCCTGATAAAAATTGCCGACAGATTACACAACATGCGTACCCTTTCCTCCATGAGTCCTACCAAGCAGTTCAAGATTACCGGTGAGACACTCTACATTTACGCACCACTGGCACATCGCCTCGGTCTGTTCGCTATCAAGACCGAGCTGGAAGAGCTCTGTTTTAAATATGAACATCCGGAGGTGTTCACCGATCTCGCCAACAAGATTGAAGAGACCGCACCGGAGAGAAATAAGATTTACGAACATTTTGCCGTACCAGTTGTAAAGTCACTCGATAAGATGAATATCGAGTATGAGATGCGGGCACGTGTTAAATCGATCTTCTCCATCTGGAACAAGATGCAGACAAAAGGGATTGAATTCAGTGAGGTGTATGATCTGTTTGCCGTGCGTATTATCTTTGAGGTCTTTCCCGGGATGGATGAAAAGAAACAGTGCTGGGACATCTATTCGGCTATCACCGATATCTACAAACTTCGTCCCGATCGTATTCGCGACTGGGTGAGCCACCCAAAATCCAACGGTTACCAGGCGCTGCACCTTACCGTGATGGGGCCTGACGGTAAATGGATTGAGATACAGATACGCAGCCGTCGCATGGATGATATTGCCGAAAAGGGGTTCGCTGCTCACTGGAAATACAAGGAGAACAGGATTGAGGAAGACAATGAACTGGATAAGTGGCTGAAGACGATCCAGGAGATCCTCTCCAACCCGAATCCGAACGCTATCGATTTCCTGGATACAGTGAAGATGAACCTTTTCTCCTCAGAGATATTTGTCTTCACCCCCAAAGGTGATATACGCACATTGCCTCAGGGTGCCACGGCACTCGATTTTGCCTATTCTATCCACACAAGGATTGGTGATCACTGCCTGGGTGCCAAGGTGAATCACACCCTGGCACCGCTCAGCCAGAAGCTGCACAGTGGTGATCAGATTGAGATACTCACCTCCCAGTCGGTTTATCCACAGCCCGAATGGATCAATTTTGTCACCACTGCAAAAGCGAGAACCAAGATAGAGGCATCGTTACGCCGTCAGCGGCGTCGTGTTGCAGAGAAGGGGAAGAATATGCTCGATCTGCTGTTTAATAACGAACCGATTGATAACACACTTTTTAACAGGATACTCCAGTCATACAAAGCCGAAAATAAAGAGGATCTTTATTATATGATTGGTAATGATGAAGTACAGTTGCCATCCGATAAGGAGGCATTCTTTAAACTGAAGGCTGAGCCGCAGAAGCAGGACAATTTGTTTGTGCGGTATGTGAGACAGGCAATGAGTGCAATAAAAAAATCACCTGGCGAAACAAAAAAAACAGAGGAGGATGAAGAGAAGAGAGTAATTGTCCCGGTTGAACCGGAAACGGTTAAAATTGACAGGAAAGAGATTCATCCGCTTACTGAAACGAATTTTCGGAAGAATTTCATCTTCTATTCCTGCTGCAACCCGCTGCCGGGTGACGATGTGTTTGGTTATGTGACCGAAAAAGAGGAGGTTGAAGTACATAAGCGTTCCTGTCAGACCGGGCTGAAGCTGAAGTCAAACTATGGCGATCGGATTATCTCTGTCGCCTGGGGCGACTACCGGCAATACTCCTTTCTGGCATCCATCGTATTCACCGGAATTGACCGTGTGGGTATCCTGGGGCGTATCCTGTCCAAGCTGGCTGAGGATGTGGTGGTGAACATTCAGAGTGTGAATGTTTCTTCCAAAGATGGTATTTTCGAAGGTGTTTTCAACGTGCACGTGCATAGTGCCGAAGAGGTGAATCAGCTTTGTGCCAAGATAGCAAAAGTGGACGGTATAAGTACCGTCCACAGATCTACTATTTGATTTTTCTCTTTTTTCTGCCGAAAATCACCGAAGTGGCCTTTTTAACCGCGAAGGCTAAAATGGCAGGTTTCGTTAATTTCCATGTCACAGAACTGATAAGAGGCAGATTAGACATCGCGAAGTTAACCCAGGGGTTGGTCCTTCTTGTCACGAATGGTGTGACCGAGTAGGAAGAGCCGCTTGATATATTATCAACCGTTTCTGCAAATTTTGATTTGACAGATGAGGCGAGACCTTTGGTGAGCATCGACCCCCAGTTATCGTTTAAATACTGCAGTTGATAGGAGAGGCGCTGACTAGCAATTGTCCGTTCCTCACTCAGCCGTTTCTTCTCCAAACGTAATTCTTCTAGAGGAGTTAATTTATATGTGCTCATTTGCTGTTGTTTTTATCATCTTTGTCATCATTCTCCATCAGGAAGTGTACAACCATGTTGGTCACTTTCTTCTTAAAAGGCTTCCCTACAAACAACATAATCAGCACCAGGAGCAGAGCAAAAGCTGCCACAATTCCGAAGCCAGCCCAGCTACTCTGAAGTAGTTCTCCCAGATAGAGTCCGAGTGTTATAAAAATGAACAATAGTGCAAAAAGGGTAACCCCGGCGATGATTAACCCGTAAGTAATTGCCGATGAACCTAAACTAACCTTTTCATACACTTCCAGTTTTCCGAGTTCAAGCGTGCTGGTGATGAAGTTGGATACATCATCCCTCATTTCCTCGAACAGCGTACTTACTTTTTTATCTTCCATCATTCAGGTCAATTAGCGTTTGCGTTATTGTTTTGCCAGTTCTTTTTTTGCTATTTCAGCAATATCGTCAATATCCTCCTTGAGATCATGTACTTCGCTTTTACCTTTGTATACGGCAGATTTAACGTTCGCTCTTACTTTATCTGCGAACTCATTCGCCTGTTCCAGCCACTCTTCTTTTCTGTCAGTACCCATGATATAGCCTACCGCTGCGCCAAGTGCCACGCCAATACCTAATCCCAATAATAATTTTGCTTCTGATTTCATAATTTTTGCGTTTAATTGTTAGTAGTTTCTTTTAATCCAGGTTGATTCTTATCGTACGGACCCCGTTGTCTTTATCCGATTGAGGGTCCCTGCATTAAATTAAACGTTTGATAGGCGAAATTGTTTAGGATAAACCTGTGAATAGGCTGATGTTATTCAGCTGGTAATGATTCACCCAATAGGGTGGCTGAGGTGAAGCCGGTGACTTTTACTTTTACGAAATCACCTATACGATGATGCTTTTTGTCGAATATAAGCACCTTGTTCTGGTCGGTACGACCAAAGAGTTGTTCTCTGGATCTTTTTGAGAACCCTTCCACCAGCACCTCGAACACTTTGCCCAGGTCTTTCTCGTTGCTTTGGTGTGACAGCTCCTGCTGAAGCTGAATGATATCCTGCAATCGCCTGTTTTTGACCTCTTCCGGTACATCGTCCTCCAGTTTCTTAGCTGCATAGGTCCCCGGACGTTCCGAATACTTGAACATGAAAGCTGAGTCGAAACCCACTTCACGCATTAAAGAAAGTGTCTCCTGATGATCCTCCTCCGTCTCGGAATGAAAACCGCACATGATATCGGTGGAGAGCCCGCAATTGGGGATGATCCGTTTGATGGCGGCAATCCTTTCCATATACCACTCCCTGTCATATCTTCTGTTCATCAGCTTCATCATGCGTGAGCTGCCGGACTGCACAGGGAGGTGAATATAATTGCAGAGATTGCTGTATCCGGCGATCGTCTCCAGTGTCTCATCGTTCATGTCCCAGGGGTGGGAGGTGGTGAAACGGATACGCATGCCGGGAGCTTCCTCTGCCACCATCGCCAGTAGTTCATGAAATTCGATTTGTCTCTCCCCATCCTGATAATGGTATGAGTTCACATTCTGTCCCAGCAGGATGACCTCCCTGAAACCTTTCCCGCGCATGTTGCGCAGTTCGTTGAGAATGCTTTCAGGCTCACGGCTTCGTTCACGTCCGCGGGTGAAGGGGACGATGCAATAGGTGCAAAACTTGTCACATCCGCGCATGATGGAGATATATCCCGATATATTGCTTCCTTCCATCTTGAGAGGGATTACATCTTTGTATGTCTCCGTTTTGGAGAGTTCGATATTCATCACTTTCTCTCCCCGTTCAGCTGCTCCCACCAGGTTGGGCAGATCGAGATAAGCATCGGGACCTACCACCACGTCCACATGGTGATTGTCGATCAGGTCAGACTTAACCCGCTCGGCCATGCATCCCAGCACACCTACGATGAGGTGGCCTTTGCTTTTTCTCTTCAGTGAATTGAAGTATTCCAACCGCTGTATCACCTTCTGCTCTGCATTATCTCTGATGGAGCAGGTGTTGACGAAAATGGCATCTGCTTCCCTGTCGTTGTCCGTGAGGCTGTAGCCATCCATCTCCATGATGGATGCAACTACTTCACTGTCTGCCACATTCATCTGGCATCCGTAAGTCTCAATAAAAAGTTTTTTCTCTTTGGTTATGTCTGAATTCATTTTCTTTACTTTCAGCTGTGTTAGATAAGAATATGTCTAAAATGTTAAATTACCCATTTTTAGGGGAGAATAGTTGTTTCTTTCTCATTCTTGAACTATATTTGCTCGGGAAAAATAAAAATTTTTCATAGTTAAGGTTTTGGTTAAATGTTCGGGAGTGACTGTGAAGTTACTCCTGAAATTTTTATATCTCCAAATGCCACTTAATTCGCGAAAAATCATTATTTTTGTCAAGTCACAAAATTAATCAAATTATGGAGTTTGGAGACATCATTTATTTTATCCTTCTGGTATTTTTCATGATATTGGGTTTTTTTAATGATTCCAGGAAGAAGAAAAATCTGCAGAAAAAACAGACCGGGACAAATGCTGTACCTGTTCCGGATAAGATAGACGAGACTTTTTATCAAAAAATGGAGCGTCAGAGAAATAAGCTGGGCAACGAAAAAACCACCCCCCCACCTGCGCTCCCTCCCACCTATTCCGGAAAAGAGGTGCATACGCAATTCCAGTCATCCATGGATTTGGTGACCGATTTCAAGAAAGAATCATCCCTGAAGAGCTCAATTTTCGTATTTGATGCAGATTCATCTTTTGCACAGGAGAGTGACTCCTCAGATGATTTTAATTCAAAACGCCCGGCTGTTCAGAAAGGCAGTTCTGTACATCCTCTTGTCCGAGATTTGTTAACGGACGGAGGTATGGAAGAACTTAAAAAGGGCCTGATTTACGGTGAGATTCTGCAACGCAAGTACTGAAACCGGTTCAGTCATTATCGCACACACATAAAAAAAATCAATTTATATGGCTTTAAAATTTATTAGCGCTGAAGAAGCTGCCGCTCTTGTAAAAAATGACGACAACGTAGGCTTCAGCGGTTTTACCCATGCCGGATGCCCTAAAGTGGTGCCGGTAGAGATTGCAAAAAGGGCCGAGGAGGAGCATGCAAAAGGAAATCCGTTTAAGATTGGTGTATTCACTGGTGCCTCTACCGGTGACTCCATCGATGGTTCACTCTCCCGCGCCAGGGCAATTAAATTCCGTACCCCTTACCAGACAAACAAGGATATGCGGGAAGCACTCAACAAGGGTGAGTTTGATTTTTTCGACCTGCATCTCTCCCAGTTAGCCCAGGAGATACGTTACGGCTTTCTTGGCAAGATAAATATTGCCATCGTAGAGGCATGTGATGTGACGGAGAGTGGTGAGATCGTCCCAACAAGTGGTGTAGGCATCACCCCCACCATCTGTCGGCTGGCAGATATCGTGATTGTGGAGCTGAATAAAAAAGTGCCCGCAAAGCTGAGAGGTCTGCACGATCTGTATGAGTTGCAGGATCCTCCCAAACGGCGTGAGATCCCTATTTTTGAAGTACAGCATCGTGTGGGGCTGGAATATGTGAAGGTTAACCCCGACAAAATATTTGTCGTTGAAACAGACAAAGAGAGTGAAGGTGGTGGTTTCGCTCCCCTCGATGATGTTACTGCCCGTATCGGGAATAATGTGGCGGAATTCTTCGTCGTGGAAATGAAAGCCGGTCGCATCCCAGCCCATTTCCTGCCCATCCAGTCAGGTGTGGGCAACATCGCCAATGCTGTACTGGCATCCATGGGCAACAACCCCGATATACCACGCTTCGAGGTGTTCACTGAGGTGATCCAGGATGCGGTGATTGATATGATGCAGAAGGGAAATATCTCTTTTGCCAGCGGCTGTTCACTCACAGTAAGCAATGAGGTGCTGAACAAGTTTTATAATGATCTCGATTTCTTTAAAAACAAGCTTGTGCTGCGACCCTCTGAGATTTCCAACAACCCCGGACTTGCCCGTCGCCTGGGTATCATCGCACTGAATACAGCTATTGAGGTAGATATATTCGGCAGTGTCAACTCTACGCACGTGAATGGTACCAAGATGATGAACGGTATCGGTGGCTCCGGTGACTTCACCCGCAACTCTTACCTCTCCATCTTTCTCACACCTTCAACAGCCAAGAACGGAGCTATCAGCTGTATTGTGCCGAAGGTGACGCACGAAGATCATAACGAGCACTCGGTGAAGATTATGGTGTCGGAATATGGTGTGGCTGATCTGAGGGGTAAAGGACCGAGGAACCGTGCCATAGAGATCATTGAGAAGTGTGCACATCCCGATTATCGTCCGTTGCTGCATGAGTACATCAATCGCGGTGTAAAGGGGCATATTCCGCAGGATCTCTACTCCTGCTTCGCCTTCCATCACGCACTGCAGGAGACAGGAAGTATGATGAACACCGATTTCTCGAAGTATAAGAAAGGATAAATCCAGTAGAGAAAATATCTCTTTAAGCCGCTTTATTCAGAGATAAAGCGGCTTATCTATTCTGTGCCTCTTACGTCAACAGATTGATAACAGAAAAAAAGCACCTGCGAAATAAATCGCAAGTGCTTTATTTTCAATGAGTCGGGATGACTGGATTCGAACCAGCGACCACTCGCCCCCCAGACGAGTACTCTAAACCGGACTGAGCTACATCCCGAAAAAGTGACGCAAAATTAGTACATTATTTTCAATCTCACAAATTAACTTTACTCTTCCTTTAAACTATATTATGATTTAATTTGTGAAAGGATAAAAAATAAGTTGTTAATTTGCACTCAAATTGATAATTAGGAGGCTGTTTATAATTCTTTCTTCAAGCAAAATAAACAGATTTTAAATGAGTTATTCTCTGGATGGCTTATTCTAAGGAGTTTAGATGACCTCTGCGAAAAATATTCACAATAGATGATTTTTACTGCAAAACAAATAGCCGATTTTTTGAATGGTGAAATAATCGGCAATCCCGATGTGTCAGTTTCCAGTTTCTCAAAGATTGAAGAAGGAATACCCGGCACAATCACATTCCTCGGTAATCCCAAGTACACCTCCTACATCTATGGTACCAAAGCCGATATCGTTCTTATCAATGATGATTTTGTGCAGGATAAACCAATCAAAGCAACACTCATCAAAGTACCGAACGCTTATGCCGCACTGGCGTCACTGATGGAGATGGTCAATCAAAACAGACCCGTAAAGAGTGGTACCGAAGCGATGAGTTTCATTTCACCTTCAGCAACACTGGGTGTGAACGTATATGTGGGTGCATTCGCCTACATCGGAGAGAATGCGGTGATTGGCGACAACAGCAAGATATATCCACAGACATACGTTGGAGATAACGTGAAAATTGGGAAGAACAGCGTGCTCAGTCCGGGGGTGAAGATATATCACGACTGCACTATCGGTGATAACTGCATTCTGCACGCCGGCACTGTCATTGGAGCTGATGGGTTCGGCTTCAGTAATGAGAACGGAATCTATCATAAGATACCTCAGATGGGTAACGTACTCATAGAGGATGATGTGGAGATTGGTGCCAACACAACCATCGACCGTGCTGTGATGGGATCAACAGTGATTCACCGGGGGGTGAAACTTGATAATCTGATTCAGATCGCCCACAACTGTGAGATTGGTGAAAATACCGCCATGGCCGCACAGGTGGGGATTGCCGGCTCTACCAAAATTGAGGAGAATTGTGTATTTGGTGGACAGGCAGGTATCGGCGGACATATCACCATCGGGAAAAACAGCCAAATAGGTGCCCAAGCCGGCATTATCAGTAATACCAAAGAGGGATCAGCTGTGATTGGATCACCGGCTTACCCCGTGAAAAGTTTCTTTAAAACGAGCATCATACTACCCAAGCTGCCTGATATGTACAGGCAGCTGAATGCGTTGGAGAAAGAGCTGGCTGAACTGAAGAAAAAGCTTACACCCAACGGATAAACAATCGTTTTCAGTAGTTATAAGTGGAATCTATACACAAAAATGAAGGAGTTTTGTGTTTTTGGTTGTATATTTGCCCACATATTAGCGTAATGAGTAATTAATATTAAGAGATAGTGAAACAGAGAACATTACAAAACAGCTTCACTTTAAGTGGTACCGGACTTCACACAGGACTTGATATTGTGGTCACGTTCAACCCTGCACCTGTAGATCACGGAATTAAGATTAAAAGAGTCGATCTTGAAGATCAACCTGTGATAGATGCATTGGCTGAATATGTAGTCAATACGCAGCGGGGTACTGTTTTAGGGAAAGGGGAGATAACCGTCAGCACCATTGAACACGGTTTTGCAGCGTTATATGCCCTTGGAGTCGATAACTGCCTGATTGAGGTCAACTCATCCGAGTTTCCCATTCTCGATGGCAGCGCAGCGGATTATGTGAAAGCTATCAGGGAGGTAGGTACCGAAGAACAGGAGAAGGATAAGGACTTCTATGTTGTTCGCAATAAGATTGAGGTGACCGATCCCGAAACAGGTTCTAAACTCACGTTGTTACCCGATGATGCTTTCTGCATCAACTCATTTATAGAATTCGATTCACAATATATCCCAAATCAGTCCGCCTCGATGGACACCATGACCGATTTTGAGACAGAGATTGCACCTGCGCGTACCTTTGTATTTGTACGCGAGATACAGCAATTACGCCATGCCGGACTGATCAAGGGAGGTAATCTGGATAATGCCATCGTCATCTACGAAAGAAAACTGTCGCAGAAAGAGCTGGACGACATCGCCGATGAGCTGAAAGTGCCCCACCATAGTGCCGACGAGCTGGGTTACCTGAATCATCGCAAGCTGGCATTTCCCAATGAACCGGCACGACATAAGCTGCTTGACATCATCGGTGATATGGCGCTCATCGGGAAACCGATCAAGGGACGGCTAATCGCCACACGTCCCGGTCATAAGATCAACAACAAACTTGCAAGGCTTATCCGCAAGGATATAAAACTGAATGAGGTGCAGCCTCCGATCTATGATATGAAAGCGGAACCGGTGATGGATAACATACGTATCCGTGAATTGCTGCCCCACCGCTATCCTTTTCTGATGGTGGATAAGATTATTCAGATGACCGATAATTTTATTGTCGGTGTCAAAAATATTACAACCAACGAGCCCTATTTTTCGGGACATTTTCCTCAGGAACCGGTGATGCCGGGTGTTCTGCAGGTGGAGGCAATGGCACAAACAGGTGGATTGTTCGTCCTGGCCAGACTTGATGAACCGGAAAGATACTCAACCTATTTTCTGCGGATTGACAACGTGAAATTCCGGCATAAGGTGGTGCCGGGTGATACCATCATTTTCAGGGTGGAGCTGACAAGCGAGATGCGCAGAGGTATCGCTACCATGCGCGGTTTGGCATTCATTGGAGATAAAGTGGTCTCTGAAGCCGATTTCACAGCGCAGATAATCAAAAACAAATAACTTATTAATAGATCAGAATATATGAACAGTGTTTCATCCATGGCTTTTGTGCATCCTGAAGCCAGGCTTGGCGATAATGTGATTGTAGAACCATTTGCATATATCGACAGCAATACAGAAATAGGCGACGGAACGCGTGTGATGACACAGGCAACCATCCTCTATGGTGCCCGGATCGGAAAGAACTGCACCATCTTCCCTCATGCTGCAATCGCAGGTATTCCGCAGGATCTCAAGTTCCAGGGTGAAGATACAACAGCGATCATAGGTGATAACACCATCATACGTGAATGTGCCACCGTGAACAGAGGTACCTCCTCGAAAGGGTTTACCAGGGTGGGTGACGACTGCCTTATCATGGCATACAGTCATGTGGCACACGATTGCGTACTGGGTAACCATGTCATTCTGGGTAACACCACACAGCTGGCAGGTGAGATAGAGATTGATGACTATGCGATCATCAGCGGCGGCTCACTGGCGCACCAGTTTTCAAAAATAGGTGCGCATGTGATGATCCAGGGAGGATCACGGATCTCCAAGGATATCCCTCCCTTCGTGATGGTGGGACGTGAACCAATCACATACGTGGGACTGAATATTGTAGGGCTTAAGCGGAGAGGCTTTAGCCGCGATCGTATCAACTCCATTCAGGAAGTTTACCGTTATCTCTACATGTCAGGGTATAACATCTCGCAGGCTGTAGAACGAATAGAACAGGAGCTGCCTGTGACGGATGACCGTGAACTGATCCTTAATTTCATCCGTTCCTCAAGCCGGGGGATCATCCGGGGTAATATGGAAGGATAGCTTATGCCGGGGATTGTTTTTCCTGCAGAGTGGTACCCGCAAAGCGGTGTACAGATAACATGGCCGCATCGAGGGAGTGATTGGGCAGATATTCTTGAAGAAGTAACCCAGTGCTATCTCTCTTTTTCCAGAGAGATACTCAAGCGGGAGAAGCTGCTTATAGTGGTCCCCGAAAAAGAGGACGTGACAAAATATTTCTCGAAGGAGGAACAGAAGAATCTCATCTGTGTAGCTATACCCAGTAACGATACCTGGGCACGTGATCACGGAGCAATCTCCCTCATTATAGACAACAGACCGACGGTGGTAGATTTCGGCTTCAATGCATGGGGTTTAAAGTTTGCAGCCAATTTTGATAACCGGATTACAGGTAACCTGTTCAAAGAGGCTGTTTTTCAGCCTGGTGTTGATTATCAGAACAGACTCAATTTCATCCTGGAGGGTGGGGCTGTTGAGTCTGACGGAGAGGGAACCATCCTCACCACCTCCCGGTGTCTGCTGGCACCCAACCGCAACCAGCCTATGGATCAGCGGGCGATTGAAGAATCATTGAAAAAAATGTTGGGTGCCACAAGAATACTTTGGCTTAATCATGGCTATCTGGCTGGGGATGATACGGACAACCACATCGATACGCTCGCCCGTTTCTGTGATGAGAATACCATTGCTTATGTGCAATGCGATGATGAAGGGGATGAGCATTACAGTGCGTTGAAAGAGATGGAAAAAGAACTACAATCATTCGTCACCCGAGAGGGAGCGCCCTATCACCTGATCACACTGCCAATGGCAGATGCAGTATATGACAATGATTGCCGCCTGCCTGCAACATACGCCAATTTTTTAATTATCAACGGAGCAGTATTGTTGCCATTTTATGGTACACGAAAGGATGAGATTGCCCGTCAACAACTGCAAAAAGCCTTTCCCAACCGGGAAATAATTGGTATCGATTGTAAACCCCTGATCAAACAGCACGGTTCTCTGCACTGCGTTACCATGCAGTTCCCTGAAGGTGTGTTGTGAATTTCAGTTGTCGGTTGTCAGCTGTCAGGAATCAATAGTAAGCTATCAGCTTTCTGTCTAAATCAATCATGAGTAAAAAAAATGAAAATAGGAATTATTCAACAAGCCAACAGTAGCGACAGGGAGGAGAATCTCTCCCGGCTGCAGTCGAAAATAAGACGACTGGCCACTCAGGGTGCAGAGCTGATTGTCATGCAGGAGTTGCACAACGGTCTCTACTTCTGCCAGACCGAAGAGACAGCTGTCTTTGATCAGGCGGAACCCATTCCCGGTCCTTCAACCCATTCTTTTGGGGAGCTGGCAAAAGAACTCAAAATTGTGATTGTACTCTCTCTCTTTGAGAGACGTGCTCCGGGACTCTATCACAACACTGCCGTGGTGATTGAGAACGACGGTGCCATCGCGGGAAAATACCGGAAGATGCATATCCCTGATGATCCAGCCTATTATGAGAAATTCTACTTTACTCCCGGTGATTTGGGTTTCCATCCCATTGATACCTCCGTCGGTCGGTTGGGGCTGCTTGTCTGCTGGGACCAGTGGTACCCTGAGGCAGCACGGCTCATGGCTCTTGCCGGTGCCGAGATGCTTATCTATCCCACTGCCATCGGGTGGGAGTCGTCAGACATGGAAGCGGAGAAGCAGCGTCAGCTGGATGCATGGATCACGTTGCAGCGCGCTCATGCCGTAGCAAACGGTATACCTGTTGTCTCTGTGAACCGAACGGGCTTCGAGGCCGATCCGTTGGGACAGACCAAAGGCATTCAGTTCTGGGGAAACAGTTTTGTCAGCGGACCACAGGGTGAAATTCTCTACCGTGCGTCAGCTGAGGAAGAGACGGAGCAGATCATTGAGATCGATAAGAAACGGACAGAGAATGTGCGTCGCTGGTGGCCTTTCTTCCGCGATCGGCGGATTGATGCATATGGCAATCTGACAAAACGATGGATTGATGAATAAAACAGAAGAGGTCACCCAAATGGGCGACCTCTTCTGTATACACACCTTAAAATACTTATCTGCGTCCGGATGATCTTTCAGTTCTGGCGTTCTGCGTTCTGCTGCTGGAGGAAGTGGCACTTCTGTTACTGCTTCTTGCAGTACTTTGTGATCTTACCGTAGCACTCCTGTTGCTTGTGGCACTTCTCTGCGGGCTCACTGTGGCACTTCTCGTATTATTCTTTGTAGTGCTCTGTGATCTTACGGCAGCATTCCTGTTGTTTGTAGTGCTTCTCTGCGGGCTCACCGTTGTGTTTCTGGTAGTGCTCTGCGATTTTACTGTGGCATTACGGTTGTTTCCGGTGGTTGCCTCTGTAGCATTCCTCTTCACGTTCTGCTCCCTGGTGGTAGTAGACCTTTCCACTGCACTTCTGGAAGCGCGTGATTCACTGTTGGCAGGAGTCACCGTCGTGGCTCTCTGATTGTTGCTGCGGGTGTTCTCATTACCGATGCTCCTGGTGGTGGCAGCTCTGCTGTTAGCATTGCTCCTGGTGGTGGCACTCCTGTTGTTTACATCGCTCCTGGTGCTGGCAGCTCTCTCATTGACTGTTGCTCTGGAGTTAGCGCTTCGTTCCCTTGATACTTCAGGACGATAGACACTTACTGCGTTATTGCTCACTCTGGTTGATCTGCCTGAACGGTTGTTCGTGCTTTCCAGCCTGCGTACTGTCGCTTTTCTGCCTGTTTCGCGCTGGTAGTCACCTGCACTCGGTCCGCTGTAATAGCGGTTGTCATTGTATACATATGTATTGTTGATGATCGTTGTACGGTTGTAAATGTTCGGGCTGTACCTGTTATAGTATCTGTGCATGTTGCGGTGATACATATACCTGTTGGGAAGGAATGTCCAGAAAATTGAAGGAACATTCACGTGGATGTTGATATTTACTCTCGGTCCCATGGGAGCCCAGCCGTAATAACCGCCCCCGCTTCTCCATGATACCCATGCGGGTGCCCACTCGTAACCCGGAATCCAGGCCCAGCCGTAATATTCGTCATGGAACCATCTGCCGTAATGGAAGGGAGCCCAGCCCCAGGAGTAGTCCGAGACCCATGTATTTCCGTAGTCGGTCATCGCCCAGTAACCATTGGTGGCATAGGGGTGGAAATTGTTCCCCACGTTGGGAACCCAGACACGACCGTAGTTGCGGTCATTGATCCATCTGCCGTGAGGTCTTAACTCATTGTAGAAGACATTGAAGCTGATGCCGCTGTTGTTATTGTTGTTGTAATTGTCATCGTAATAACCATAATCTGCGTCATAATCGTCGTAATACTCACCTTGGGAATATGCGCTCCTGGAAGAATAGCAAGACGATAGCAGCAGAACGACTATCGTAAGGAAGAAGGGTTTGTTTAAAGCTTTCATATTCGTAATTTTTAAAGGGTGTAACTTCTTTAATTTAACACTATGACCCTATTTTAACGTAATGGTTTAACTCCTGTCATGCCTAAACAGACATTAATAACAAAAAGATAAAAAATAGTGTCTTGAATCCCCCGTTTCATTACGATTGACCGCTTATCGCTTATTTATTTAAAAACCTGGTCGATTCCGGAGAAGCCCATGAATGCCATGGCGATGATGCCGGCCGTGATCAATGCGATTGGCATACCCTGCATTGCTTTCGGGACTTTTGTGAGCGACAACTGTTCTCGCACGCCGGAAAAAATAATCAGCGCCAGGCCAAAACCGATAGAGGTGGCCACTGCATAGACAACCGATTCAAGCAGGTTGAAATCTTTCTGAATCACCAGCAGGGCCACACCCAGGATGGCGCAGTTAGTGGTGATAAGGGGAAGGAATACACCCAGTGCCTGGTAGAGCGACGGGGAGATCTTCTTCAGGATGATCTCGACCATCTGCACGAGTGCTGCGATTACCAGGATAAAAGAGATGGTCTGCAGGTACTGCAGGCCGAAAGGTTCCAGAAGGCTCTTGTAGAGAAGGAAAGTAACCAGCGTGGCGATGGTGAGCACGAATGTTACGGCAGCGCTCATGCCAATGGCTGTATCTACCTTCTTGGAGACACCCAGGAATGGACAGATCCCCAGGAATTGCGAGTAAACAATGTTATTTACAAAAATGGCAACAATAATAATTCCAATATATTCCATATGATGCGATTGCTATGATTTAACCTGCTTTATTTTGTAACCTGTTGAAAATACCAATCAGGTACCCCAGTACGATGAATGCTCCCGGTGCCAGCACGAAGAGTAACGATCCGTATTGCTCGGGGTAGATCTGCATTGAGAAAACTTTCCCTGTGCCGAGCAGCTCGCGTGAAGCACCCAGCAGCGTAAGTGCGAGGGTGAACCCCAGTCCGATGCCCACACCATCGAAAATGGAGGAGAGCACGCTGTTCTTGGAAGCGAACGATTCGGCGCGCCCCAGCACGATGCAGTTGACCACGATGAGAGGAATGAAGATACCCAGGCTGTCGGCCAGCGCGGGAACGTAAGCGTTCATCATCATCTCAATAATGGTCACGAAGGTGGCAATGACCACGATGAATGCGGGTATACGCACCATGTCGGGGATCAGGTTCTTCAACAGTGAGATCACAGCGTTGGAGCTGATCAACACAAACATCGTTGCCAGTCCCATGCTCATCCCGTTGATGGCCGAGCTGGTTGTCGCCAGAGTTGGGCACATCCCCAATAGCAGCACAAAAATGGGGTTCTCTTTAATGATCCCGTTTACAAGTACTTTGAAATTTTTATTCATCTTTCTCTCCCTCCGCTTCTGTTATTTCCTTATCCTCTTTATCTGCTGCAACTGTTGCGCCTGAGAGCGCATCCTCCCTGCTGCCGCTGTAGGCGGTATAAGCTCTGTTCACCGCCTCCATGAATGCCCTTGAGGTGATGGTCGATGCGGTGATGGCATCCACTTCACCTCCATCCTTCGAGACGGAGAGCACTCCCTGAGAGAGATCTCTTCCCACGACTGATTGTCCCGGTCTGGTGATATCCCTGAACCATTCTGTCATCTTCGACCCCAGACCGGGTGTCTCCGCATGTTGCAGCACGGCGTAGTTCACTATCTTATGCTCCATATCAAAACCTACCATGATGCGGATTGTTCCGCTGAATCCGTTGTTCGAGAAGCTGTTAAGCGCGAATCCCATCAGCTCGTCGCCGCTCCTGGCAGGATAGACAAGCAGTGAGTCTCCCATGCCGTCGGGCATCAGGTAAGCCTCTGCCACAGGATCGTTGTCGAACGGTGGCACCACCTCACTGATTGCGTTTTGCAGCTTCATCGCCCTGGCATCGGCAATGGGCTCCGCGGTCATTTTGTTCACCTGTGCCAGCAACAAGGCCACCGTGAGGCAGATGACCGAAAGCGACAGGAACATGTTTTTGAATGATGATTGTAATTTAGCCATGTTTCACTACCTCCCCGAATCGTTTTGGTGTTGTGTAATTATTGATAAGCGGTGTAAAGGCGTTCATCAGCAGGATGGCGAACGAGACTCCCTCGGGATAAGCTCCCCAGAGACGTATCGCCACGGTGATGAAACCGATTGCACTGCCATAGATTAGCATCCCTCTTTTTGTGAGAGGTGAAGTGACGTAGTCCGTGGCCATAAAGATTGCTCCCAGCATCAATCCTCCCGAAAAGAGATGGATCAGTGGATGGTAAAGAGGGACAGGATTGAAGAGATAGAGCAGACCGGTGAAAAGTGCTACGGTAGCGAGTATTGATACAGGGATGTGCCATGTGATCACCCTCTTCCAAAGCAGATAGATCAAGCCGAGGAGCAGTGCAGCAACGCTCATCTCCCCAAGTGAGCCCGGTTCTGTACCCAGGAACATCTCCATCAGTGATGGCATTGTTTCGGGAGCAAACTTCAAAGCACCCAGTACAGTGGCTGAGCTGACAGCATCGGTTGTGGCGGCTGTTGTTTCCGGGGCAGCCCAGGTGGTCATCTGTGCCGGGAAAGAGATCAACAGGAATATGCGGCCCGCGATGGCGGGGTTGAAGATGTTGTTCCCCAGTCCCCCGAATGTGAGCTTCACCACTCCTATGGCGAAGAGACTTCCCAGTGCCAGGATCCATACAGGCAGGCCCGTCGGTACGTTGAACGCCAGCAATACACCGGTGATGATTGCGGAGCCGTCGAGGATGGAGGGCTCTTTCTTCAGAATGAATCGGACGATAAGATATTCAAAGCCCACGCAGAAAAGTACAGCGAGGGCAGTGATAATCAACGCATCAAGACGGAACACATAGAGTGCCACCAGGAACGCAGGTATCAGCGCGATGAGGACGGCGTACATGTTTTTTTGAATCGTGTCTCCACTGTGCACATGAGGCGATGGTGAGACAATCAGTTTGTTTTCCATAATCTTTTATTCCCTTTGCGTTAATTTTTCCTTGCCCTGACGATACCCATCACCTTGCCTTTGCCCAGCCTGATATAATCGAGCAATGGCCTGTCGGCAGGACAAGTGTAGCTGCAGGAGCCACATTCAATACAATCGGTGATGCCGTTCTTTTCGGCTCTGTCCCATACTTCATATTCCGTGAGGTTCATCAGCAGGGTGGGGTTCAGACCCATGGGGCAGACATCCACACATTTGCCGCATCGGATGCAATCTTTCATCGCCTTGCGTTTCGCCTCCAGCGTGGGGACGATCAGTACTCCCGATGTGCCCTTCGTTACAGGGATATCGATGCTCGCCAGCGCTTTTCCCATCATGGGACCACCGCTGATCACCTTCCCTGTTGTCTCCGGCACACCGCCGGCCATGGCAATCAGGTTGTTCAACGGGATGCCCACACGCGAAAGGATATTGCAGGGTTGTTTCACATCTTTTCCCGTGATGGTGACTACCCGTTCCACCAGTGGCTTGTTCTTCTGTACTGCTTCATACACCGCGAATGTGGATCCCACATTCTGCACTACCGCTCCCACTGAGATAGGCAGTGCACCACTGGGCACCTGACGTCCTGTCAGCGCGTCAATCAGCTGTTTCTCCCCTCCCTGGGGGTACTGCACCTTCAGTGCCTCTACGGTAATGCCGGGATATGCTTTCGCCTTCTGCCTGAATTGCTCTATGGCGTCTCTTTTGTTGTTCTCTATGCCTATGATGGCTTTCTCCACGTTCAGCGCCTTCATCACGATGGTGATGCCCACCATGATTTCATCGCTCTTCTCCATCATCAGCTGATGATCGGAAGTGAGATAAGGCTCGCACTCCACAGCATTGATGATCAGCAACTCTGCTTTTGTACCGGGGGGGGGAGTCAGCTTCACATGCGTAGGAAACGTGGCGCCACCCATGCCCACGATGCCGGCTGCGGCAATCTTGTCTAGGATCTCTTTTTGTGTGAGCCTGCATTCACTCACAAGTGACAGAGAGCGGTCGACTGCAGGTTCCCATTCATCCCCTTCCACCTTGATGAATACCGCATCTCGTTTGTACCCACTTGCGTCAAGTGCTTTGTCAATCTTTACCACTGTTCCGGAAACGGATGAATGGATGTTGGCCGATACGAAACCCACTGCTTTGCCAATGAGCGTGCCGGCTTTCACCTTGTCGCCTTTCTTCACTACGGGCTGACAGGGTGCTCCAATATGCTGGGAGAGCGGGATGATCACCTCGCCGGGGATAGCAATGGTTTGTATTGCCATGCCGGCCGAAAACTTGTTCTCTTTCGGGTGAATACCGCCAATTCGGAATGTTTTTAACATATGTTTTTTTTGATCTTATGCGGTTACTGTGGCCTCCTCCCCTTTCGGGGCAGGGGGAGTCTCTTTCCTCGGCGGAAAGTTCAGTTCCAGAATGGAGTTGGTAGGGCAGACAGGCACGCACTTGCGGCATAGCCGGCACTTGTCATCATCTATGAAGGCCAGGTTGTTTTCTATCGTGATGGCTTCGAACGGACAGACCTGCTGGCATTTGGTACACCCTATGCAGGCTACGTTGCACGCTTTCTTGGCTACTGCTCCTTTGTCCTTGTTCACGCAGCTCACGTAGATGCGGCGTGACTTGGGCCCCACTTTACGTAACTCGATGATATCTTTCGGGCAAGCTTTCACGCAGGCACCGCAAGCAGTGCATTTATCTTCCACCACCTCGGGGAGCATTGTCTCAGGGTTGATATGGATGGCATCGAAAGCACAGGAGTCCACGCAATCGCCCAGACCGAGGCAGCCAAAGGAGCAGCCGGTATCACCACCGTAGAGAGCGGCTGCGACAGCACAGTTGGAGGCTCCGTCGTAGAGATTGAGTCGCGGGCGCTCATCGCATGTACCGCTACAGCGGACCACCGCCACTTTTTTTGCAGATACGGAGGCCTTCCTTCCCAGGATTGCTGCCACATGATCCATCGTCTCCTGTCCCCCTACAGGGCAGTTCAGCCCATCAAGGGTCTCGGCCTTCACGCAGGCAGCAGCGAAAGAGGCACATCCGGGGAAGCCGCAACCGCCGCAGTTGGCTGCGGGCAGCGCATCCTGCACCTCCTGAATGCGGGGGTCTTCCTCTACCTTGAATTTTTGACTCACCAGATACAGGATGGCTGCGCTACCAGCACCTATGGCGCCCAATGTTGCAACAGCAGTAAGTAATACACTCATATTTTCATTAAAGTTAGTCGTTGTCAATGCTCATTAAACAGATAATTCGGTCCTTTCTCCGATTAATGAATAACGTCTGAAAAATTAGTTCTTTTTATATTGAATTTGAAACTGTTCGCCATTTTGTTTCTCAACAGATAGAGCATGAAGTAGTAGGGTACAAGAGCGGTCATGGCGCTTATGGCTGCCTCCGTCTCGGTGAAGTTCCATGTGTTTGTGGTTAATACAAGCATCACGATGAGGATGATAAGGGGAAGAACAAACGCCCAGAAGACCGCCTTGTAACCAATCGATTCCCTACCTTCTATGATTACCCTTTCGTTCTCAGAGAACCGGCCCGTGATGTCAGTTATATCCACCCGTTTTTCTTTCGAGTCGGCAGCCATGCATGCTCCTTTGGCGTGGCATGTACTGCAGGCCGACTGTTTTGTAATACGTACGGTGATCTGATCGCCGCTTATTTTCTCGATGACTCCTTCGTGTTCAATCATGAAACAAATTCTAATTCTCCTCTTTCTCCTTGGTGTGCAAAGTTAAGGATTATTTTCGGGATATGTAAAAGATTTCCGAACTTAACAGACCCCGGATATGTTAATATCTGATCCGGCCTACAGACTCTTATTTGCTTCTTTTCTCACCTGCAAAACACCCGTAAATCTTATATGGGTAATAAATGGAGTCTATAGAGCAACTTAATCGTGATATTGACCTCTTTTGCCCGAACATTTACCCCTGTAAATTTGTTAAAAAGTTTATTACAGACCAAAAGCAAATTTTTTTAATAACATACTTAATACGCTACATCCATATGATTTTCGACATTGAAATGATCCGTAATGTTTATGCGAATCTACCTCAAAAAATTAAAAAGGCAAAAGATCTGTTGCAACGTCCTCTAACCCTTACAGAGAAGATCCTATACTCCCATTTGTCACCCGGTGTACCCCTGATCAACTACAAGCGGGCTGCCGATTATGTGAACTTCGCTCCCGACCGTGTGGCCATGCAGGATGCCACCGCACAGATGGCGCTGCTGCAGCTGATGAACTCAGGTCGCAAGAGCGTGGCAGTACCTTCCACCGTGCATTGTGATCATCTCATCCAGGCTTATAAGAACGCCGAGAAAGACCTTGATACTGCGAATGTAACCAACAGGGAGGTGTACGAATTTCTACGCGATGTATCCAATAAATTTGGTATCGGATTCTGGAAACCAGGTGCAGGGATCATCCATCAGGTGGTGTTCGAGAATTACGCGTTCCCCGGCGGGATGATGGTGGGGACCGATTCCCACACACCCAATGCGGGTGGACTGGGCATGATCGCCATAGGTGTGGGTGGTGCCGACGCGGTGGATGTGATGGCCGACCTGCCCTGGGAGCTGAAGATGCCCCAGCTCATCGGTGTGAAGCTGACAGGGAGGCTCTCGGGATGGAGTGCACCCAAGGATGTGATACTGAAAGTGGCGGGTATCCTTACCGTGAAGGGTGGTACCAACGCCATCATAGAATATTTCGGCGAGGGAGCAGCATCGCTCTCGGCCACAGGTAAAGGAACCATTTGCAACATGGGTGCTGAGGTGGGTGCTACCACATCCATCTTCCCCTTCGATGAGAAATCGGCGCAATATCTGGAGAGCACAGGCAGGAAAGATGTGGCGGACGAAGCGCGCAGGATCATGGAGCATCTGCAGCCCGATGCTGAGGTGATTGCCCACCCCGAGCTGTACTACGATCAGCTGATAGAGATTGACCTCTCTCAGCTGGAGCCGCATATCAACGGTCCCTTCACCCCCGATGCAGCGTACACCATATCGGAGTTTGCCGACGCGGTAAAAAAGAACAACTACCCCCGCAAGATGGAGGTGGGGCTGATAGGGTCATGTACCAACTCATCGTATGAAGATCTCACCCGTGCTGTCTCAATCGTGCGGCAGGCACGTCAGGAGAGTGTGCCGGTGAAGGCACAGTTCCTCATCAATCCCGGATCGGAACAGATACGCTTCACCGCTGAGCGTGATGGCATCCTGGGAGATTTCGAGAAGGTGGGTGCAACCATTATCGCCAATGCGTGCGGACCCTGTATCGGACAGTGGAAGCGTGAAGATGAGGTAGAGAACAGACCCAACTCCATCGTCACCTCCTTCAACCGCAACTTTGCCAAGCGCAACGATGGCAACCCCAACACCCATGCCTTTGTCACCTCACCCGAGCTGGTGGCAGCTTTCACCATTGCTGGTGATCTCTGCTTTAACCCCTTGACAGATAAACTTCTGAACGAGAGGGGAGAAGAGGTGAAGCTCAATGAGCCTACCGGTTTTGAGATGCCGCCCAGGGGATATGATGTGAAAGATGCAGGTTATCTGGCTCCCTCGCCCGGAGCAACGGACGTCGACGTAAGCATCGATCCTCAGTCGAATCGCTTGCAGAAACTGGCACCGTTCGCTGCATGGGATGGGAAGGATTATATAGGATTACCGCTGCTTATCAAGGTGAAAGGGAAGTGTACCACCGATCATATCTCGATGGCAGGACCATGGCTCCGTTACCGCGGACATCTCGATAATATTTCCGATAACATGCTGATAGGGGCATTCAATGTGTTCAACGATCAGACCAATGCGGTGCTCGATCCCGAATCAATGGAATATATGGCTGTGCCTGCACTGGCGCGGAAATTCAAGTCTAAAGGTGTGGGGTCAGTTGTGGTAGCCGAAGAGAATTACGGCGAAGGATCAAGCCGTGAACATGCAGCCATGGAGCCGCGTTTTCTTAACGTGAAGGCGATCCTGGTAAAATCGTTCGCGCGAATACATGAGACCAACCTCAAAAAACAGGGGATGCTGGCTCTCACCTTCGTCAACAAGGATGACTACGATAAAATACAGGAGAGAGACAAGATCAGCCTGCTTGGACTGGAAGCGTTCGCTCCGGGGAAGAACCTGATCATTGAACTGCTTCATGCTGACGGCACAAAGGATCGGTTTGAGGCAGCCCACACTTATAATGAACAACAGATAGAGTGGTTCAAAGCTGGCAGCGCCCTGAATGCAATGAGGAAGTGATATAAACCCTGTAATGATGAATCCATGCAAATAACCAAACAAGCGGATCGGCTTATCGTTCCCGATCATCCACTGATCCCGTTTATTGAGGGTGACGGAATAGGTGGGGAGATCACTCCTCACGTACAGCGTATTGTCGACAGTGCCGTAGAGAGATCATACGGCGGACAACGTAAGATCGAGTGGAAAGAGGTGCTGGCAGGTGAGAAAGCTTTTAACAAAGTAGGCAGCTGGTTGCCTGAGGAGACAATGGAGGCATTCAGGAGCTGCATGGTAGGGATCAAGGGGCCGCTCACCACACCCATTGGGGAGGGTATACGTTCGCTCAATGTGGCCTTGCGCCAGGAGCTGGATCTCTATGTCTGCCTGCGGCCGGTAAGATGGTTCAAAGGCGTGGTGACACCGTTGCTGCATCCCGAGAAGGTACATGTGACCATCTTTCGTGAAAACACGGAGGATATCTACGCCGGTATTGAGTGGGCTGCGGGTACTCCCGAACTGAAGAAGGTGTTGAAATTTCTGAAAGAGGAGATGGGTGTCGCCAAAATTCGATTCCCCGAAACCACCTCTATCGGTATCAAGCCGGTATCGGTGGAGGGTACGGAACGTCTGGTACGTGCAGCCATTGTTTATGCCCTGGAGCATCATCTGCCCTCGGTGACGCTGGTGCATAAGGGAAACATCATGAAGTTCACCGAAGGGGGGTTCAAGAAATGGGGATATGCCCTCGCCGAGCGCGAGTTTCCCGATCAGACCTTCACTGAACATAAATTCAAGCAGATAGAAGAGGAGCGTGGTCTCGAGAGGGCGGTGGAAGCGTATAATCACGCCGTTGAATCGGGAAAGGTGTTTATCAAGGATGTGATTGCCGACGCTTTCCTGCAAAATACGCTCCTCAAACCGGAAGAGTATTCGGTGATTGCCACCCTCAACCTGAATGGCGACTATATCTCCGATCAGCTGGCGGCAATGGTGGGTGGCATCGGTATTGCACCCGGGGCCAACATCAACTACAACACCGGTCATGCCATCTTCGAAGCGACCCACGGAACAGCCCCCGATATTGTAGGAAAAGGACTGGCCAATCCCTGTTCCATGCTTCTTTCTGCTGTGATGATGCTGGAGTATATGGGATGGCCAGAAGCGGGGAGGCTGATCACCTCATCGCTTGAGAAACTCTTCGAAGGCGGGTATGGGACCTCTGATCTCACACGGTTCATGGAGAAGGGGAAGGCATTGTCAACCGCGGAGTTTTCTCAAAGAGTGATTGATCACCTCTGAGAATAGCCGTGAAGGTAAACAAAAAAGGTGTGATTTATGTTAAATAAACAGCGATAACTGAAACCGGTCAAAAGAGAATCATAACAAATAAACAATAAAAATATATCAAAAATGAATAACGAGGAAATTACAAAAACTTTATCAGATTCCGTAACATTTACGAGCAATATCGATAAAGAACTCTTTGCGAAAATGGGGGTAAAACGCGGACTCCGTAACGAGGATCACTCAGGTGTACTTGCCGGTCTGACCCGTGTAGGTGATGTGGTGGGTTACGAACGTCAGGAAGACGGGACACTGAAGCCGGTACCCGGTAAGCTCTACTATCGGGGGATGGATGTGGAAGAACTGGTGAAGGGTATTCAGTCAGAGAACAGACTGGGTTTTGAAGAGACCGCATTCCTTCTGCTGTCGGGTAAGCTGCCCACCAAAGAGGAGCTGGATGCTGTCAATGATCTCATCGCTCATACCATGCCGCTGAACCATAAGGCCACGATGAATATCCTCTCACTGAAAGGAAAGAACATCATGAATATCCTTGCAAGAAGCGTGCTGGAGCTTTATGCCTATGATGAGAACCCCGACGATATCTCGCCCGATAACCTGGTGAAACAGTCGATCAACCTGATTGCCAAGTTCCCCACCATCATCGCCTATGCCTATCAGGTGTTGCGTCACGATCAGATGGGACGTTCACTGCATATCCGTCACCCATATGAAAATCGTTCGGTAGCTGAGAACTTCCTTTTCATGATGAAGGGGCGTGATAACTACACCGAACTCGATATCAGGATTCTCGATCTGGCTCTGATTCTTCATGCAGAGCACGGAGGAGGTAACAACTCTACATTCTCTGTCCGTGTGACCAGCTCAACCGAGACAGACACCTACTCTGCCATCGCTGCAGGCATAGGATCTCTGAAGGGCCCGTTGCACGGAGGTGCCAATATCAAGGTGCAGGGTATGCTCGAGGATATGAAGAAGAATGTGGACGACTGGACGAACGTTGAGCAGATCGATGCCTATCTGATGAAGATATTGAAGAAGGAGGCTTACGACCGCACCGGCCTGATCTATGGTATCGGACATGCTGTCTACACCGTCAGCGACCCGCGTGCCGACCTGTTGAAAGAGATGGCTCGTGATCTGGCCAGAGAGAAAGGGCGTGAGGAGGAGTTTAATTTTATGGAACTGATAGAAGAGCGTGCCGTTGAGGTGTTCCTCGATTTCAAGAAGCTGACCGCCAAATCAAGAACCTGTATCAATGTCGATTTCTACTCGGGATTTGTCTATGATGCAATTGGCTTGCCATCGGAAGTGTTCACACCGCTGTTTGCCATGGCCCGTATCGTGGGCTGGTCGGCACACCGCATCGAGGAGATGAACTTTGCCAGCAAGCGGCTGATTCGTCCTGCTTACAAGAACGTACGTGAGAAACAGGATTTTGTGGCGATGAATGAAAGATAATAAGATGCAGAAGATAAAAGTAGTGAATCCCGTCGTTGAACTTGACGGGGATGAAATGACCAGAATTATCTGGTCATTTATCAAAGAACAGTTGATCCTCCCTTATCTGGATCTGGATATCAAATATTACGACCTGAGTATCGCACATCGCGATGCCACAGATGACCAGGTGACGGTGGATGCTGCCGAAGCAATCAACCGGTACAATGTTGGCATCAAGTGCGCCACTATCACCCCCGATGAAGCCCGTGTGGAGGAGTTCGGGCTGAAGAAGATGTGGCGGTCACCCAACGGCACCATCCGTAATATCGTCGGTGGTACCGTTTTTCGTGAGCCGATCATCTGCCGCAATATCCCGCGCTACGTGCAGGGGTGGACCGAGCCGATCATCATTGGCCGTCATGCTTACGGTGATCAGTACCGGGCTACCGATACCGTCATCAAAGGAAGAGGGAAGCTTACCATGTCCTTCACCGATGAGAAGGGGGAGACCACCAGCTGGGAGGTTTTCAACTTCAGGGGTGATGGTGTGGCCATGGCAATGTACAACACCGATGAGTCGATCTACGGTTTTGCCCGTTCCTCCTTCCAGATGGCGCTGACAAAAGGGTACCCACTCTACATGTCGACGAAAAACACCATCCTTAAAGCATACGACGGTCGCTTCAAGGATATCTTCCAGGAGGTATATGAGAAGGAGTTCAAAGAGGCGTTTGCGAAAGCAGGCATCACCTATGAACATCGGCTGATCGATGATATGGTGGCCTCAGCCATGAAATGGAATGGTGGTTTTGTCTGGGCCTGTAAGAACTACGACGGCGATGTGCAGTCGGATACCGTGGCGCAGGGCTTCGGCTCGCTGGGGATGATGTCCTCCGTGCTGGTGACTCCCGACGGTAAGACGGTGGAGGCAGAAGCCGCCCACGGAACGGTGACACGTCATTACCGTCAGCATCAGCTGGGAAATGAGACCAGCACCAACCCCATCGCATCCATCTTCGCATGGACACGCGGTCTCGCACACCGCGGCAAGCTCGACGGGAACCAGGCGCTGATCGATTTCTGCGGGAAGCTGGAGCAGGTGTGTGTGGAGACAGTGGAAGGTGGCGAGATGACCAAAGATCTTGCATTGCTTGTGCATGGCAATGATGTTACTCGCGACAACTGGTTGACTACGCAGGAGTTCCTGCATGCGCTGAAACGGAATCTGGAGAATAGCTATAAGCAATAAGGTTTTAGCAATCAGCAATCAGCTTTCAACAGTCAGTTTTTGCGGAGTAAGATAAAAAACAGAAGGGCAGTCCAAACGGGCTGCCCTTCGTCATAATCAGTGAAAGACCTCAATCGGGGGGTCAGATGTTAATCCTCTTTCTCCTGCTCCTCGTAAGTCTTCAGCAGCTTCTCCTGCACATCTGAAGGTACCAGCTCATAGCTGGCGAACTTCATGGTGAAGGAGGCCCTGCCGCCTGAAAGAGAGCTTAATGAGGTGGAGTAAGAGCTCATCTCTTTCAAAGGTACTTTGGCCTTCAGCATCTCAAAACCTTTCTCACTCTCCATCCCCATGATCATGGCACGACGTCCCTGCAGATCACTCATCACATCCCCCATAAACTCACCCGGGACGGAGACGGTCACATCATATACCGGTTCAAGGATCTTGGGTCCGGCATTCTTGAACGCGGTACTGAACGCATTCCTGCCGGCAAGCATAAAGGAGATCTCGTTGGAGTCCACCGGGTGCATTTTGCCGTCGTAGACGATCACCCGCACATCACGGGCATAAGATCCGGTGAGTGGCCCCTGTTCCATGCGTGCCATGATTCCTTTCATGATGGCGGGCAGGAAGCGAGTGTCGATGGCGCCGCCCACGATGCTGTTCACGAAAACCAGCTTACCACCCCAGTCCAGTTCAATCACCTGCGTGTCGCGGTTCTGGATCTTGAATTCCTGACCGTTAAAGCGATAGATCTCCTGCACGGGCATGCCATCGGTGTAAGGCTCTACGATGAGGTGTACCTCACCGAACTGACCGGCACCACCCGATTGTTTCTTGTGGCGATAATCGGCGCGTGCTGACTTGGTGATGGTCTCACGGTAGGGTATCTTTGGTTCGATAAATTCAATCTCAATCTTATCATTGTTTTCGAGGCGCCATTTCAATGTGCGCAGGTGAAATTCACCCTGCCCCGAGACGATGGTCTGCTTCAATTCTTTGGAGATCTCCACCCTCCATGTAGGATCTTCCTCTTTCATGCGGGTGAGCGCCTCATTCAGTTTCTCGGTGTTGGCTTCGTTCAATGCTTTGATCGCCCTGCGGTAACGTGGCTCGGGATATTTAATGAAATTGAACCTGTTCTCGGTTCCTTTAATATTCAGTGTGTTGCCGGTGCGTACATCCTTCAGCTTCACTGCTGCCCCAATGCTTCCTGCATGTAGCTCTTCGGCCTTGGTACGTATCTGTCCGGCTACGGTATAGAGTTGTGCGAGACGTTCTTTCGAGTTGCGGTCGGCGTTGGTCATATCATCACCCTCCTTCACTGTTCCCGACATCACCTTGAAGTAAGATACCTCACCGATGTGTGGTTCAACGGTTGTCTTAAAAAAGAAAAGAGATGTGGGGGCGGCAGCATCGGGTTGAATCTCTTCTCCGTCACTGTTCACCGGAGCAGGCACATCGGTAGGCGAGGGTGCTACCATGTTCAGGAAGTTCATGATGCGGTGCACCGCCATATTTTTTTCGGCTGAGGAGCAGAAGAGCGGGAAGAGTGAGTGACTGATCATCCCCTTGTGGATACCGTCGCGCATCTCCTCTTCTGTAAGCGAGCCCTGGTCGAAGTACTTTTCCATCAATCCTTCGTCGTTCTCTGCTGCCGCTTCGAGCAACACCTGATAATATTCCCCGGCTCTCTCTTTCTCACTCTCCGGTATCTCCAGCACCTCGGGTGCTGTGGCCCCCGGCGACCATTGATATAGTTTTTGTTTCAGCACGTCCACGATGCCATTGAAGGAGCTGCCGCTGCCCACAGGATACTGTACAGGCACTATTTTGCTGCCATACAGATCTTTCATGCTGGCCAGGGTGTTGTCGAAATCAGCTTTCTCATGATCCATCTGGTTCACCAGCAGCACGATCGGTTTCTTCATCTTATCCACATAACGGAACTGGTTAATGGTTCCCACCTCCACGCCATTGGCAGCGTTGATAAGCATAAGCGCCATATCGGTCACATTGAGGGCCGAGATCACCCCTCCTACAAAATCATCCGATCCCGGACAATCGATGAAATTCATCAGCTTCTCTTTCCATTCATACGAAAAAACAGTGGAGAAAACAGAATAACCATAATCTTTCTCCACCGGGAAATAATCACTTACGGTATTCTTTCCATTCACTGAACCACGTCGTTTTATAAGACCACACTCGAAAAGCATTGCTTCTGCGAGAGTGGTCTTACCTGATCCGGCATTGCCAATAAGGGCAATGTTCTTAATTTCGTTTGTTTTGTAAACTTTCATGATTAGAAATTATTTAATGTATAAAATGTTCTTTCACTGCATTAAAAAGAGATTCCTCTCACCTTCCCTTCGCTGAGAATGAGAAGTCATGGAGCGTAAATGTATTAAAAATGACTTTGTGTCTGCTGGGAGAGCGACAAAGTCATACTATCATTAATAGTGTTGCAATTTATGAAAATCGCATGACAAAGAAAAATGTAACGTTTATGTTATAAAACATAAATGGAGGCGTTCTCCGTGAATAGCTGAAAATGTTAAACATTTTTACCTGTCGGTTGTTTATTTACGACACAGTGGTACATGATTTATAAACGATACATGGCGGATGAAAGAAGGAGCAGCCAGGCACTGCTCCCCTTATCTGTTGTTGTGCCCTTACTGCCTTGAAACGATTCAAATAATACAATTTATAATTTTCAGATAAGTATGGATCACTATTACAACCAACCTATTGACGATCTGTTGCAGCAATTCAATGTTACTTCCGATACCGGTCTCAGTGACGAAGAGGTGAAGAGACGAATTGAAGAACATGGGCCGAATCAACTTGAATCGACAAAGCAAAAATCACTCCTCTCCATGTTTTTTGATCAGTTCAAGAGCAGCATGGTTGTGATCCTCTTAATTGCCGCCATTATATCGGGTGTGATTGGTGTGATGCATAACGAGGGGCTGGTGGAGAGCTTTGTGATTCTCGCTATTCTGATTATCAACGCGATCATAGGTACGATACAGGAGATGAAGGCGCAATCATCGCTCGAAGCGCTGAACAGGATGAGCTCCCCCCACACGAAAGTGTTGCGTGGCGGACAGGTCGCCGAGGTGGTCTCCACCGAGATTGTGCCGGGTGACATTGTGATACTCGATACGGGTGATATCATCCCTGCCGATCTGCGCCTGATTGAAGCGGTGAACCTGAAGATCCAGGAGTCGGCACTCACGGGTGAATCGGTGCCGGTAGAGAAAACCGATGCGCTGCTGGAAGCGAAAGAGATACCACTGGGTGACCGGGACAATATGGCTTTCTCTACCAGCACGGTCACCTATGGCCGCGGAAAAGGAGTGGTGGTGGGTACCGGCATGCAGACCGAGGTGGGTAAGATAGCCCACATGCTTCAGCATAC
>LSQX01261050.1_pt1 | contig 54982 bp, 47 predicted proteins | sample 654561 | NCBI WGS metagenome assembly LSQX01 (sample SAMN04489861, study PRJNA283612) | anaerobic digester metagenome | isolation source: 4 biogas reactors fed with cattle manure at either 37C or 55C with and... | place: Denmark: Kongens Lyngby | collected 2014 | reverse complement strand
GTGCATGTACTTCAAAGAATAACCTTCACCAGTTTCCCCGGTGACTCTAAAGCAGTGGCCCGACCCGATCCCATCCCGAACTCGGCCGTCAAACGCTGCGTTGCCAATGGTAGTGCCTGTATAGCTTGTGCGAGAGTAGGTCGTTGCCGGGACTATTTTCAACTACACAGGGCGTCTCTTCAAAGACGCCCTGTTTCCTTCACAACCAAATCCAAAAAAACTCCCCTCCTCTTCCTTGAACTCCTTTTCGCTTGTAAAAAATACAACTGAAATGATAGCATCCAACCCGTATGAATTCGTTTAAAACGGATCGAGAAATTCTGGAAGAGATATCTCGTAAATTCCAGATTTATGGAGAACTACTTCACGCTGAAGTCTGCAAAATAGGTCATCTTAATGAGACTTATATTGCTGCTTACTACCAGGCTGGCACCCGTATTCGTTATATTCACCAACGAATCAACACAAACGTCTTTAAGAATCCGAATCATGTGATGGAAAACATAACACGTGTAACAAAGCATATTCGAGACAACCTGCGTAGAGACAGCGTTAAGGAAGTTACACGGAGGACGCTAACAATGGTTCCCACTCGGGAAGGTAAATCCTACTATAAAGACATTAACGGCAATTGCTGGCGTACTTTTTTCTTCATTGAAGGTACCCGAACTTATGATGCCGTTATAAATGACAAACAGGCTTATCAGGCTGGAAAAGCTTTCGCTCAGTTTCAAGCCCACCTTGTTGACCTTAAAGGAGAGCGCCTTCATGAAACTATTCCCCACTTTCACGATACTCGCAGGCGTTTAGAGGCTTTTTACCACGCCGTTGATACTGATCCTTTTAACCGTGCCGAAACCGCAAAGCGAGAAATTGAATTTATTAAAAAACGGGAGAAAATAGCCGGAGTTATTTTAGATGCCATGGCGGACGGCTCTGTGCCTGAGCGCATCACCCACAATGACACAAAGCTTAATAATGTAATGTTTGACGAAAAGTCCAATGAGGCGATGTGTGTTGTTGACTTGGATACTGTGATGCCTGGCTCTGTGCTTTATGACTTTGGAGACATGGTTAGAACTACTACCAGCCCAACCTTTGAGGATGAGCAAGATTTGTCTAAGGTGAGAATCCGTTCTTCTTTATTTCAAGCATTGGCACGTGGATACGTGGAGGAGGCTGCTGCCTTTCTAACCCCAGCGGAAAAATCGCTTTTGGTTTTTTCTGGAAAACTGATTACTTATACTATAGGCATACGTTTTTTAACCGACTATCTTCTTGGCGATACTTACTTCAGAGTGCATCGGGCACAGCATAATTTGGATCGTTCTCGCACCCAACTGAAGCTTGTAGAAAGCTTGGAGCACAAAGAAGCAGATTATCAAAAATTCATAGATTCTCTTTAAAACATGCAAGAGTATTTGACAGCTTTTGTAACAGTACCAGATCAAACGACAGCAGATAAACTGGTAAACCTTGTATTGACTAAAAAAGCCGTTGCCTGTGCACAGATACTCTCCCCAATACAATCGCGCTATTGGTGGAATGGAGAAATCCAAACTGACTCGGAGCTACTCTTAATTTTTAAACTAACTTCTAAAAGATGGGAGCTTTTTTTAGATACCGTCTTGGAGGTGCATCCTTATGAAGCACCTGAAGTTATTGCTTTACCGATAAAAAAAGGTCACAAATCCTATTTCAAATGGCTAGAAAAAGAGACCAACACAGAATAGCATCGAATATTTTCAGAGTTTTTCGTTCTGTCACCATAGTCCTTTTTTTGTTATTTTCTTTTTTCTCATCTAACGGCTGTAAAGTTACAACTAACAAAAAAAACGAATACCCTATTGGTATTTATGCGCCGGGTCCCTCCACGAATTATTCAAAGCTCCGCGATGTAGGCTTTACCCATGTTGTCAGCTCTGCCAACTTACCAAACTTGGATGCGGCTCACTCTGCCGGACTGCAGGTAATAGCTTCGCCGGGTTTACAAGCCAAGGCAGAATTGGATTACAAAAAGATTTGGAATACTGTCAAAAAAGCTGACAAACACCCTGCCCTCTATGCCTGGTACCTCATTGATGAACCAGACATGAGCAAAACAAGCCCGAGGCATGTGTTGGACCTTCATAAGTATTTAAAAGCTAAAGCGCTGAAAAAACCGACAGCTTTAGTAATGTTCAAAGGCTATGAAGCTTATGATTACGCCCAAATACCAGATATCATGATGCTAGACAGGTACCCTGTTGGCTGGCAACCCGTTGAGACATTTAATAAACACCTGCGCTTAGCTCGCTATGCTGCGGGACCTCAAAAGCCTTTATTTGCGGTAATTCAAACCTTTGACTGGAGTTATTATCCGCAGGTTTTTGATGTAAAAGAGAGGGAGACTCGACCGCCCTCTCTTGAAGAACTGCGAAACATGACCTGGTCTTCTCTGGCGCTGGGTGCTACAGGAATTTTTTACTACAGCTATAAGGACAGCAGATGGAGTATGGAAGAACATCCTCAAGAATGGGCAAACCTTCAGCAGGTTGTTTCTGAGATTCGCCTTTTTGAGCCGCTTTTTTCTGCAGAACATGCTTGGTGGGAAAAAAGAATTCAGTACATCAACCCTGCTCAAAGTTTTAATGCAGCCTTTGATCCTTCTATTCTTTCCACAAAACTTCTTGTTAAGAAAGCTAATAGCCATTTGCCTGCAGGAGAATATATTCTTTGTATTAACACGACGGCTCAACCAATAGAGTTCAGGATTTCCTTACCTGGTATTTATAATGGGCGCGTTCTTTCACGAAGTGTGCCAGAAACAGTCAGTTATTTTTCTGAATCTCGAGATGGTTTTATCGTAGAGAAACTTGAGCCTTTCCAGGCTCGCATTTACGGACCGCTTCGATTATATTAGCTGTAGGTTATGAAAATTTTAGTCATAGAAGATGATGAAAAAATTTCCTCCTTCATCGCAAGGGGCCTAAAAGAAAACGGCTATGTTGTAGATACGGCTACAGACGGATTAACCGGCCAGGTTTTAGCTGAGGAGGGCCAATATGACGCCATAGTTGCTGACATTATGCTTCCTGGACGTGATGGTTTAAAAGTGATTCAGGAGCTGAGAGCAAAAAACAAATCGGTGCCTGTTATTTTTCTGAGTGCCAAGTCCTCTGTTGAAGACAGGATTGCTGGCCTTCAGGCTGGCGGAGATGACTATCTTGGAAAACCTTTTGCCATCAGCGAGCTTACAGCTCGCATCCAGGCCCTTATCCGCCGCTCATCTGTTGTTTCTACGCCGGCTGAGCCGACCGTTCTTTCACATGGAGATTTGACCCTCAATCTTTTAACCAGAGAGGTCCATAGAGCCGGGCAGAAGATTGAACTCCAAGCCCGAGAATTTACACTTCTTGAATATCTTTTGCGAAATGCTGGTCGATGTGTCACTAAAACGCTTATTCTCGAGCATGTCTGGGACTATAACTTTGACCCTCAAACCAATGTCGTAGATGTGCTGGTCTGCCGCCTACGCAATAAAATCGATAAAGGCTTTAAAACATCCCTTATCCACACGTTAAGAGGAATGGGATACGTCCTGAAATAATAGACATCTCCCCTTTCCAGATACAAAATCAGCACTTCAGATGGCAAATGAGCTCTAACTATTCACAAGATAAGCCGCACCGAAACTTTGCCTTTGAACTGAATCTACAGTACACCATTTTCTTTATTCTAGCGGCTTCTATCCTTTTTTATGTCGCCTACAAAAACCTGTATGATTACGTAAGAGTCAGAGATGAGCAGGCGCTTCAACAAAGGTTACTGGAATACAAAGACTGGTATGAAGGTGGAGGTATCCAGCGACTGAATCAGCGTTTTTGCGCTGCCTCTTCTCTTGAGCAGGAAGGGTTTTTCATTCGAATTATCGATGAAAAAATGAATATTCTCTTTCATAGTGATCCCAACCTCTTTACTAACAACGCCTACTTTCAGGCTCCCTCCAGTTTGAATACAGAAACCAGCCCTGAACGCCCACAGGGCTCATGGATTTTTGTTGCTGCACAACTTGCCGATGGACGTCATATCCAAGTAGGTAAAAGAGTTAATGATTCGGTTCGCCTTTTGGTACAAATGAGAAATGTTTTCATTCTCACGATGGCAGGCTCAGCTCTTTTAGTGTTTAGCGGAGGCGCCTATATGACGCGCCTGGCCTTGCAGCCTATTCGGCGAATGACCGAAATCGCAAAAAACATTATTTCGACAGGTAATCTTGACGACCGAGTTCCACAACAAAAACGCAGAGATGAGTTAGACAATCTGGCCCATCTTTTCAATACGATGCTCGACCGAAATCAAAGCCTCATTCGAGGGATGCGAGAAGCACTGGACAATGTGGCGCACGATCTTCGCACTCCAATGACTCGTCTTCGCGCTTCGATGGAAACAGGCTTGCAAACCTCGGGTGAAGATATTCAAAAAATGAGAGAGGCACTGGCTGATGGAATGGAAGAAAGCGATCGCGTTCTGACTATTCTAAAAGTTCTCATGGATGTATCAGAAGCAGAAGCAGGAATGCTTAAGCTGCATAAAAGCACTTTTAATGCTAAAATTCTTCTTTTGCGAGTGATGGATCTTTATGAGCTCGTTGCCGAGGAGGCGCAAATTCACCTTAAAACAGAGTCATTGCTTGATATTTCAATCCATGCTGACCAAACACGCCTTGGTCAAGTTTTGGTGAACCTTGTGGATAATGCAATAAAGTATACCAAACCGGGTGGGAGCGTCTCTATTGGAATGCAAGACTCCCCTGAACATCTGGCATTTTTTGTCGCTGACACTGGAATGGGAATATCTTCAACAGAGCAATCAAAAATCTGGCAACGGCTTTATCGCTGTGATAGCAGTCGCTCTCAAAAAGGTTTGGGATTAGGACTTTGTATTGTCAGAGCAGTTGTGGAAGCTCATGGCGGAACTGTTGAGTTGGAAAGCACCTTGGGGAAGGGCTCTCGATTCACTCTCTTCCTGCCCCATGGACTGGCGCCTCTCAACACTCCCTAAAATATTTTAATACAGGCTTTATTTGCTTATCTCAAAAAAAGGAAGCGTTTTTAAAATATCTAGCGCCCTGGCAAGACTGGGATCATAAAGCGCTGGAGGTAATGGCTCACTCGCCTTTTGAACCTGCTCAGAACTGGACTGAGTTCCGCTGTTTTGCATTTTCACAAGTTCAGCTTCGTTTATCCGAACGGCTGCTCTATTAGTGGTAGCTCTCGCCTCATCTACGTAAACCGGTCGGCGGCTGGTAAAGGGATCATCCAAATAAGCCTGCTCATCCTCCATTGACACAGCCACCTTTATGTCTGGCTGAACGCCACCTGGCATTAACCAGGTCCCATCTTGAAAGCAGACAGAATCAACAGCTATCTTCAAAACCTGATTATTAGAAAGCTCGAAGTCCTTGTAAGAAATGGTGTCTCCTGCCGTAGGCGAACCAATTAGAAGCACTTGCCTTGCCTTGTTTAAAGTTGCGGCAAGAATTTCAGCGGCATCCGAAGTTTTTCCATTAATAAGGATGATAGTGGGAAGCCTCGAAAGCTGCTCCGCTTTTTGATCTGTTGAGGGACTTATTGAGTATTCACTGCCTTTAATTGTAAAAACTTGTGACGACTGCCCCGAGGGGATAAAGAAAGAAGTTATAGAAGCCAAGGCTTTATAGTCTGCGCCCGCGGAGTTGCGCAGATCCAAAATAATTCCTTTTAATTCATTTGTTTGGGAAACATTTTGAAGCTCTGCAAGAAGTGCCTCTGGAGTTTCCAAGGTAATCTCTCCCAGTCTGAGCGACAAGTAGTGAGAGTCAAAAAGCTGCGACTTACACAGGAACTCCTCGTCAGTGGATTCCACCTCCCCTGTTTTTTGAGTTTCGGTAGAGTCAGATACTAAGAGCTGAATTGCAGGCGAGAGCTGATCAACCAGCCCTTGAAGAGCTTTCTGGTCCAAAGCCTCATCCTTTTCGGATCCGATCAAATGTGTCTGTATTAATTTTAAGGCTTCGTTAAAAACTTTTAAATTGGGTTCTACTGTTGATTGAGAAAAAACAGCTACTCTAAACAGCAAAGCAGATACAGCTATCGTCAAAAAAAAGGTTCTCGGTAAGTTCACAATATTTTAAATATTTTATTTATCAGTCATGAAGGCTTTTTGAGCAATATCGGGGCGGTAATAAACACCATCAAAGTGAATTTGATCCACTGCCTGATAGGCTTTTTCATGGGCTTCTTTGAGTGTATCGGCCCAAGCTGTCACCCCCAGGACTCTACCCCCGTTAGTAAGAATATCACTCCCTGAGAGCCTTGTTCCCGAATGAAAAACTTTAATGCCAGGAAGAGCATTAACTACGTCCAGTCCTTCTATTTTTTTGCCTGCCTCATATTTTCCTGGATATCCAGCCGACGCAAGCATCACGCAAACCGTTGGCTCATCGGAAAACTCTAAAGAGACCTGGTTCAAAGTTCCATTCACACTCGCAAGAAGAAGCTCTACAATATCGTTCTTTAAACGAGGCAGATAAACTTGGGCCTCTGGGTCTCCAAGCCTTGCATTAAATTCAAGAACTTTCGGGCCTTCTTCAGTTAGCATGATGCCCGGATAAAGAATACCGCGGTAATCAATTCCTTCAGCCTTACAGCCAAGAAACCACGGTTCAAGTATAGATTTAGCCACTTCCTGGAGCTCCTCATCGGTCAGGAAAGGCGTAGGAGAGTAAGTCCCCATTCCCCCTGTATTTGGGCCCTGATCGTTGGCATAAATCCGTTTGTGGTCTTGAGACGTTGGAAAAAGCTTCCAGCTGTTTCCATCACAAAGAGCATGTAGAGAAACTTCTACTCCTTCCAGATACTCTTGAATAACAAGACGCGCTCCGGCCTCTCCAAAAGTTTTTTCCTGGAGAATTGTTTTTATCGCGTGCTCTGCTTCCTGCAAGCTACTACAAACAAAAACACCCTTCCCCAACGCCAGACCGTCTACTTTGACAGCGCATCTGCCATGTAGCGATTCTGCGAAAGCCATCGCTTGCTGAAAGGAAGAAAAAACACCTGAAGCTGCCGTAGGAACTCCATAGCGTTCCATGAATTGTTGGGAAAAAACTTTGGAGGACTCAAACTGCGCAGCTTTTTTATTAGGCCCCCAAATGGCCAGCCCTTCCCTTTGGAACAGGTCCACAATCCCCATTCCCAGCGGATTATCCGAACTTACAACCGTAAGGTCTGGTTGTCGAGCCTTGGCGAACTCAATTAGAGCAGGCAGGTCTTCAGGAGAAATTTGCTCACACTCTACAAATTTTCCATTTGAGGAGAGCTTCTCCTGGGCAATGCCTGCATTCCCCGATGCACACCAGAGTTGCGTTGTGCGTGGTGATTGGGCCAGTTTCCACACTAAAGCATGCTCTCTTCCGCCAGATCCGACAACCAGTATCTTCATGGGCCTATTACTCTCTTGCCTCCAGGACCATGTCGTCTACTGTGCCGGCCGATTTAATGAAAGGCAGCACATGAGCTGTATTCGGGATAATGATATCCAAAACGTACGGTTCATCAGAATTAAGCATCCGCTGCAAAGCCGCCTTTAAATCGCGTTTGAAAACGATACGTTCCGCTTTGACCGAATATCCGTCCGCAATTTTCACAAAATCCGGATAGAGAGTTTCTTTGCCGGAAAAATCGCCAATGAACGTATTGGCATGCAACCCCTGGTAAAAGAGATCCTCCCATTGGGCAACCATACCAAGGTACTGGTTATTCAGAATAATCACCTTGGCAGCAATATTTTCCATTTTTGCTGTAGCCAATTCCTGGATATTCATCTGAAAGGAACCATCGCCGTCTATATTAATGACCTGTTTATCAGGGCAGCCCACTTTTGCCCCCAGTGCAGCAGGATAGCCATAGCCCATGGAGCCCAGACCAGCTGAAGTCATGAGAGTTCTCGGTTTTTTATACTCATAGAACTGAGCTGCCCACATCTGGTGCTGCCCAACGCCGGTCACAATAATGGTATCTTCTTCAACCAGTTGGTTTAAAAGGTGGATTACCTCTTGAGGCATAATGATTTCTTCATGCCCTTCTTTGTGCAAGCTGCGGATATGTTCAGAGCCATCAGCTTTACCATCAGCATTCCAGATAAGAGGTGCTTTCTTTTTCCAGTCGGCGATTTTTTTGTGCCAGGCAGAAAAATCTGCTTTCAAGGGCTTTTTCTCAAGCATCTGGTTCATCCTGGTCAAAGCATCGCAGATGTTCCCCTCCACAGGGTAGTCAGCCCTCTTGTTTTTATTAAGTTCAGATGAATCGATATCAATGTGGACTATTTTTGCTTTTGAAGCAAATGCTTCAACATTACCTGTCACTCGATCATCAAAACGACAGCCGAAAGCTAAAAGCAGATCAGTCTCTTTCGTGGCCCAGTTGGCGTAGGCAGTTCCATGCATCCCCAGCATTTTGAGAGAAAGAGGGTCGGTTTCCGGAAAAGCTCCAATGCCCATGAGCGTTGTTGTCACGGGAATCTGGGTGCGTTTAACAAATTCACGCAGTTGATCGCTCCCATTACTGCTAATCACTCCTCCGCCCACATAAAGCAGTGGTTCTTTGGATTGCTCAATGAGCTCCAATACCTTTTCCAATTGTTCCTGCTCCGCTCTTTTATCAGGATTGTAGCTGCGAAGGCTTACCGGAGCGGCCCAGTCTTCTGGCTCATGAGTAAGGGTCTGCTGGATATTCTTGGGAATATCAATGACTACTGGCCCTGGACGGCCCGAAGAAGCAATATAAAAAGCCTCTTTCACCACCCTTGGGATATCCTTTACATCAGTAATCAGATAGCTGTATTTACAGATGGGCAATGTTACTCCGAAAATATCGGTTTCCTGAAAAGCATTCCTTCCAATAAGCTGTAGATTCACCTGTCCGGTGATCAAAACCAGAGGAACCGAATCAGCAAATGCATTCGCAACTCCCGTAACCAGATTAGTGGCGCCGGGGCCGCTGGTCGTCATACAGACTCCGACTTTTCCTGTAGCCCTGGCATATCCATCGGCTCCAAAAACACCGCCCTGCTCATGCCGTGGCAGTACAACTCGCAGTGTTCCGCGGCGGGCCATAGACTGGTGGATATCCAGGCTGGCTCCACCAGGGTACGCAAAGACGGTATCCACACCTTCCCGCTCCAGGCTCATGACCAAAAGATCACAGCCCTTAATCGGCGAGTGTGGGTGACTTGAACAATGTTGATCGGTTTCTTTCATTAGGGTTATCCGTTAGTTAAAAAAAAGGCTATATGCTCCCCAGCGGTAAGAGGAGGAATGCAAGCATAGTAAAGCAAGAACGCTTTTTAAAGGCTGCTTTAAAAAATAGATGCACTCCAAACACATTAGGGAATCCTAACTGCCTCAAATGGAAAGTTGGCTGAAAAAAAAGAACACTCCCACTGGGGAACAGATTAGAAAACCAGTCCCATATACATAGCACGGAAGGTGTCAAAAAAAATCTCATCCTCAAATGAAGCAGGCCTCCAGATGTCATAAGAGTGCGCCAAAACGCCCACTCAATTTAATTTACTCTGAAAATTCTACAAACTCAACAGCTAAATACCGCCCCAGCGCAGAAGCTGGGGCTCCTGAAGAGGATATGTCCTGGAGTTGTTTTTTTTAAGACAACTCATTTGTTTCAGGCCATATCCTCACAGTATTTAGAGTTTAAAACATTATCTAAATTTTGCTATTTTTCTCTGATCATGATCAGTAACATTTTATACTTTTTTAAAGCCTTTACTGAGTGAGGAGCACCAGCAGGCATCTTAATTATCTGGCCTGCCGAAAGCTTATGCTCCTTTCCAGAGACAACAACTTGAGCCTCGCCATCCAGAGCATAGACAAGGGCATCATAAGGGGCTACATGTTCTGATAGCCCCTGCCCTTCATCGAAAGAAAAAATTGTTACTGTTCCAGCTTTTTTGTCTACCACAGTGCGGCTGGCTACCACACCTGCCTGATACTCAATTAAGCCCTTCACATCAATTGGATTTTCTAACATAGCTTTTAATCTGTTAACTTCTGGCTCTGGCTAAGGTTATCTCTTTTTTAATGTTTAAACGAGCACCCGCCCGCCACTATAAGCTAGATGCAGTTTGTGGTTTAGTCAAAAAATTTTTGACTGTTTTTTCTTTACCGACAGAATACTTTTCTAAAAAAACGTATCTTGTCATCCCCTTCTATTTCTACTTCCAGGTACAATAAACTCAAACATCTCTTTAAATCAGTTAAGCCCAAGCAAAATCACAATTTATTTCTACTAGACAAATTTGAACAAATCCTATACTCCTTCTACTTTGTCATGGCGTTTCCAGATTACTTTTATGAGAAGCCCAGGAAGAGACTGCTGCCTCCAAAGCCATCTTCCGATGAGGCGAAGTGTCACTTTCAAGAGAAGTGGATGTATCCCTTCTGGGCCCATCAGCGGCTTAAAATAGACTCTTTACAAACAACGAACGGAATCCCGGTAAAGGTTCTTCACCCTGGTTTCCGCAATCTCGAGTCTGGGCCGGACTTCAAAAACGCCTTTATTGCCATTGGGACCAACCCTCCAAAGCGCTGCGATGTTGAGCTGGATATCGATGTCTCAAACTGGCAACAGCATGCGCACCACCTAAACCCCAGCTTTGAAAATGTTGCATTGCAAGTCGTTTGGAATAAGCCCAAGGAACCCGGCTCCAACGAAGGCCGTCTTCTTTTGCACTTGCAAGAATTTCTTGACTCCCCTCTTGAAGAACTTTTGGAGTGGGAGAACTCAGATGAAGCCAAAAACATCCCTGAAAACATACTGGGAAAATGCACCCCCTTTTTCCAAAACTTTACTGAACATGAGTCTAATTCTCTTTTTAAACAAGCTGCTCTGATTCGAATCAAAAGCAAATCGCTTACCATAGCAGCCACTGCAAGAATGCTTGGATGGGAGAAAGCTTTGCTTGTTCACCTTTTGCGTGGGCTGGGATACAAACAAAATGCCTGGCCTTTGCAAAAACTTGGCGAACTAATACCATCAATGGATATTCCTCTGGAAAACATGCAGGCGCTATTGTTGGGAATCGCCGGAGTTATTCCTCCAAAACTATCCAACTCAGAAAAAGATTCTTATCTTCTTCACCTCTGGAGTGTTTGGTGGCGCCATCAATCCGAATGTGCTGAAACTATTTTTCCTGAGGGCATCTGGAATCTAAGTGGAACACGCCCAAGCAATCATCCTCAGCGCAGAATAGCTCTGGCAGCTCACTGGCTTACAGAGTTGGAACTTGTTCAAAAAATTGAAGAGTGGGTGCTGTCTGACCTTCCGCCAAAAGACGCCGTTAAAAAATTGATTAAAATCCTCTCTCCACAAAAAAAGGATGACTTCTGGGAATATCATTACACGCTAAACTCAAAAAAACTACAAAAGCCTATTCCTCTTCTGGGGGAAGAGCGGGTTAAAGATTTGTTTGCAAATGCCATTGCTCCCTGGTGTTGGGCCAGAACTAAAGGCAACCCTACCCGAAAAACAGAGAAACAGATACTGGAGCGCTACTTCCAGTGGCCAGCCAGCGGAAGCAATGCACATCTGCGTCTGGCTCTGGAGCGCTTTTACGGCAACAGCACCCCAATGCGCTTAAAATATGCCTATCAGCAACAGGCAATCCTGCAGATCAATGCTGATTTCTGTAGTAAAACGAATCCCTGCTGTCATCACTGTCCGCTGGTGGATTGCTGGCACGCTCTCTTAAAGGTTTAAAAAGACAGCCAATGGCAGAGAAAAACTGAGTTTACAGATTGAAAAATTGGTAATATTTTGCCAAAGTTACAGGGTATGGGAAAGATGAAGAGATTTCTTACATGGGTGCCAGTTCTGACAATACTATGCTTGCTCTCTCTCAATATATCACAAAGCGGATGTCGCGTTAAAAACCCCACCCTTAAGGTTGAAAAATATAGTCGTGCTATCCGAGTTGCATGTGTGGGAGACAGTATCACCTGGGGCTCCGGAATAGAAGACCGTGAACAGAACTCCTACCCCGCAACAATGAGTCGCATTTTGGGCAATAAATTCAACGTGCGTAATTTTGGCGTCCCCGGTGCCACACAGCTTAAGCGAGGGGATCACCCTTATTGGGAAACCGAAGCCTTCCAGCAAGCTCAAGACTTCAACCCGGATGTCGTCATTATCAAACTGGGAACCAATGACTCCAAACCTCAAAACTGGAGATATAAAAATGAATTCATGGGCGACCTTAAAGCAATGATTGCCAAGTTCCGCTATCTTCCGGGCAAACCGCAAGTATGGCTCTGCACTCCGTGCCCGGTCTATGGAGATGGACAGTGGGGAATTACGCCCAGAATAGTTGAGAACGAAATTATCCCGACTATTCGCCAGGTTGCCGAAGATGGGCGCATTCCGCTGATAGATATCTACAGTGCCCTAAATCATCATGCCGAGTTTTTCCCAGACCTGGTGCATCCCAATGCTGAAGGCGCCGAGCATATGGCTCGCACTATCGCTGGAGCGCTTACGGGTATTTAACTTAAAATTCACGAAAAACCCGAGGAAGCTGTGAACTCCATCTGAATTAAAATGAACTCATTCACACGACCTCCGATGGAGCGAATGCTTCGCATACATCAAATAATCAAGGAGAGCGATTCGGGTAAAAAGCGCTTTCGCAACTCTTACCCCAATGCTAACGACATAGCAGAGATGCTGGAGGTCTCAAGCAAAACAGTCCTAAGGGATATAGAGTTCATGAGAGAAAGGCTCAACCTCCCCATTGAGTATGACCGCTCTAAGCATGGATTTTACTACACTGAGCAAATCGCCTCTTTTCCGACAATTCAGATCAGCGAGGGCGAGCTGTTTTCCCTGCTGGTTGCACGCAAAGCAGTTTCAACATATCAGGGAACCACTTTTGAGGAGCCGCTTAAAAATGCTTTTCGAAAGCTCGCAGACTCCATGCCTGAATCCATCAATATTCACCTGGATGATTGGGACCGCTCTATCACCTTCCACTCTCCAACTGTTCCTATCGTAAACCTCGAGCACTTTAACCAGCTGGCCCAAGCCGCAATCCACAAAGAACAGCTTTTAATCTCTTACAAAAAACCTAATCAAAAAACCGCAACTGAGCGGCTCATAGACCCAATACAACTGGTCCATGTGGGAAATGAGTGGTACCTTCTGGCCTGGTGCCACAGAAGGAGAGAAGTCATTACTTTCCACATACTGAGAATCCAAAAGATTAAAAAAACTGGGAAAAAATATTTGCCACATAAAGGATTCTCTGCAGAAGCTTACTTGCAGGATAGCTTCGGGATTTATAGCGGGAAAAAAGTTCACCAGATAACGCTCTGGATACATAAGAGTGTTGGCGATTATTTTCGGGAAAAAAACTGGCACTCCTCCCAGCGAAATGAAGAGCTTTCGGCTGGAAACATGAAGGTTCATTATACCCTCAACTCTCTTGAAGATATTCAACGGTGGATACTTGGTTGGGGCGGGTTGGTCGTCGCCATGAAGCCTAAAGAGTTAAAAGAAAAAATACGCAGTTCAGCTGAAAATATCCTTAAAACTTATACTTCAAAATGAGTTCAAAATTGTTATGATGAAAGAGATGATAATGAGACATTTTGATTTTCTTATCTCTGGATGCAAGCTGCCCTCAGTCCTGTTTATTTGCTCTTTATGTTTGCTTGCAGTGACGGGATGTAAAGTGGACTCTCAGAACAAAACCAACACTACCTGGCCAGCCCCTAAGAGCATCCAAATTAATACACCCTACTTTATCCGAAGTATTGAAAGAAATGCGATGGATGCGCTTGATGAAGATAACCCTGTCACACGCTATATTGCCACTGCCCGCTATCCAGAATACGCATCTTTTTCTTTCACTCCGCTCAATGAATACATTCAGGAATATATCCACGAAAAGCTGGAAGACTTTGCCGGTGTGATGCTGTCTGGCAGCTACCAGGGGGTCTTCTCCGAAGAGAGTTTTTCTGAAATGGATATTGACTTCATTCCCTTTCACTATACCTCCGCCTTTGCAAGTCTTCTTTTTGAAGGGTTTGAAAAGACTCCGGCCGTTCCCAGAGGCTTTAAATATTACAAGAGCATTAATTATGACGCTCTCAATGAGCAGTTGCTCTTTCTGGAAGACTGCCTTTTAGGAGTTGACGAGTTTGAAAGACTGGCAACAATCGTCGCCAAAAAAGTTGAGGAACTAAACTTGGGACTCACAGAAGAACAAATTCTAAGTGCTACAGACCCTGCTCATCCTGAAAACTATGAACTCTTCATTATTCGCCCTGGGGAATTTTTGATCTTCTTTCAGCCGCTTCAGCTTAGTCCCAAAATCAGGGACCAGAAAAGGGTGGCCGTCTCTTTCAACGAGGTAAGCGTTCAACCCTTTGTTTTGGATATTATAGCTTATCACTCCTGGTTGCAGTTGACTGATTAGCCGATGAAAAACGAAGAAAACATCTCCCTGGGAGCTTCCACACCTAATCTGCCGCCACTTCAAAAAGGCACTCTCTATCTGGTGGCAACACCGATAGGTAATATGGAAGATATTACCTTAAGAGCCATTAGAACACTCCGAGACTGCGATATTATTGCAGCCGAAGATACGCGCCGCACGGGGCTCTTGCTTCAAAGACTGGGCTTCCAAAAGCCTCTTTTGAGCTATCACAATTTTAATGAGGCACGCAGAGAGTCTGAGTTTATTCAGCGTCTCAAGGATGGGCAAATAATAGCCCTGGTTACAGATGCCGGTTCACCAGGTATTTCGGATCCTGGCCAGCGCATTACAGCTGCCGCCATAAAAGCCGGGTTGCGAGTGGAGTCGGTGCCGGGACCATCTGCATTGGTCGCTGCACTTTCGGCAAGCGGACTGCCCACAGATGAATTCCACTTCATTGGATTCCTCCCTCACAAGTCAGGTCAACGGCAAAAAACCTTAACAGCAGCGTTAGACTGCCCTGGAGTGGTCGTGCTTTATGAATCCCCTTATCGCATTAGTAAGTTATTGAACGAATTACAAACCTTGGCCCCTGAGAGGAGCCTTGTTTTAGCTCGAGAACTTACGAAAAAATTTGAAGAGTGGTTTCGAGGCAAGCCGGCAGAATTGATTGAAAAAACAAAGACCCGCTCGCTTAAGGGCGAGTTTGTTATTCTAATTGCCCCTTCTGGCCTCTGATTTCACTTTTCCCTTGAGCACTTCTGATTAAGGGTTTCCTTCTTTTGGCTTGTGCAGCTCCGTGGGATTATCAAGAACTGGACGGGCCTCTGTGGGTAGGATCAGATTATTTATCGTCGGCTCTTCGTTTGTGGCGTTTAAGGGAGATGAAATAGGTTTTAAGTGCTCAGGGTTAATTTGAAGTATTCCTTCAGAACGGAGCTCTTTGTACTTGTCGAAAGTAAAGTCAGAAGCTTCACGAATGGCCTCAGCTATCTCTCTGGGGCTCATTTCCGCCAGCAGAAAATCTCTATTCCCTTCTGCCATTTGATCCCCTGCAGCCGCTGCCAATGCGCTCCATTTGTAAGCTTGAACAAGGTTGGTCTCTCCACCTTTCCCCTTCGCATAAAAAACACCCAGATTGAATTGAGCCGACAGATTGCCTTGCTCGGCCGCTTTAAGAAGCCATTTTTCGGCCTCCTCCAAGTTTTTTTCTACTCCCCTGCCTTCCAGATAGTAAACCCCAAGATTAGCCTGAGCCGTCGGATACCCGGCTTCTGCAACTTTCTGAAAAAGAATAAAGGCCTCTGCTTCATCTTTCTCCAACCCAGAGCCTGTTGCATACATTGTAGCCAGATTATAAACTGCTTCGGGGATGCCCAGTTCGGCCGCCTTTTGCGTGTACTCCGCTGCCTTTTTCAGATCAACATCAACTCCAATCCCTTTTGCGTAGTGAACTGCCAGATTAAAAAGCGCATCTTCGTTGCCCTCAGCCGCAGCTTTTTCAAAACATTCAACGCCCTTTGTGATATCCTTAGCACCACCCTCTCCGGTCACATAGTAAACCCCCAAGTTAAATAAAGCTCGATGATGTCCCTTTTCAGCAGCTTTTTCAAAATACTCTTTCGCCTTACTTCGGTCCAGCTCCACACCATTGCCTTCATGATACTTCACGCCCCAGATAAACCACTCTTCTATCTGAGCACGCTCGGCAACTTTCCTGATGAATTCCTCAGACTCTTCAGATTCCCCGTTTGACTTTTGTTTCTCTGCGGAGTCGATTTTTAGCGACTCATCATCCATATCGACAGGGGTGCCCTCAGTTGTTTGAGCCAGCACTGGAGTAGCAGAATCCATTGATGCTTTCTGCTGCTCGGCCAAATCTTGGGAAATATCAGTTTTTTCCTTGCAGCCCCCCAAAAGTAAAACAAAAGCTAAAGCTACTGGAAAAAGAAATTTTAGCGATTCACCTCTCATGCAAACCATGCTTTAAGTTTCTCACAATCCCTGAAAAACAGCAAGATGGAGTTAAGAAAAAAGCTCCAAATTCACAAAAATGAAGCTCGGCTTCATACGCCAAGGAGGTGGGGGTGAGGAACCCCTCTGAAGAAACGTATCCAAGCCGAGCTAAATCCTGTTAGTGCCTTACCGCGGCACTGGGGCTAGTATGGTGTTTTTCGGCAAAATGTCAACCACAAATTGGGTTCAAAATTTCTTTTCCCGTTTTTGTAATAATCTCAGTCAGAGGAAATAAATAGGACCTCCGTTTTAGCGAGAGGGTTTCTGGAGAAATCCACTCCTATCTTCCATTTTCTTTCAGAAAAGAGCAAAAAACTACCCCAGCCCGGCAGAATTTAGCTTGAACGAACCCTCAAAAAACTTGAGAATGTTCCTAACGAAATTGGTGTTATGTCACGAATTGAAACTTCATACAAATTGGCAAAAGAGCAATATGCTGCTTTTGGTGTAGATACTGATGCTGCCTTGGAAAAATTGGCAACTGTCCCCATCTCTCTGCACTGCTGGCAAGGCGACGACGTCGGCGGCTTTGAAGATAAGGGTGACGCTCTGGGTGGTGGTCTGGCTGTAACTGGTAATTATCCGGGTAAAGCCCGCACTGCTGACGAGCTACGGACAGACGCAGAAAAGGCTTTCTCCTTAATCCCTGGTAAGCACCGCTTCAACCTCCATGCCTGTTACATTGACACTGACCAAAAGGTGGAGCGCAATGTAATCAAGCCTGAGCATTTTAAGTCTTGGATGGACTGGGCCGAAGGTTTGGGAATTGGAGTGGACTTCAATCCGACCTTCTTTGCTCACCCCAAAGCAGCTGACGGGCTTACCCTGACTCATCCCGACAAAGGTATCAGAGATTATTGGATTGAACACGGGATCGCCTGCCGCGAAATCGGTGCCGCTTTCGGCAAAAGACTGGGTTCGACCACCGTCACAAACGTCTGGATTCCCGATGGCTTAAAAGATATTCCAGCAGACCGTAAGTTCTTCCGTGAGCTTTTGGTGGATTCTCTGGATAAAATCTTTGAGAAGGAAATTGATCCTAAATACAATCTGGATGCCATTGAGGGTAAACTGTTCGGTGTTGGCTTGGAGAGTTTTACTGTAGGCTCTCATGAGTTCTACCTTGCCTATGCCTTAAAGAACAACAAGCTTGTCACTCTGGACAGCGGCCACTATCACCCGACTGAGACGATCACGGACAAAATAACCAGCATTTTCCCATTTGTTGGGGAGATTCTTCTGCATGTCAGCCGTCCTGTACGCTGGGATAGCGACCACGTCGTTCTATTAAACGATGACCTCCTGGGGATAGCTCAAGAGTTAGTCCGTGGAGACTACTTGGACCGCACCCATATTGGTCTTGATTTCTTTGATGCCAGCATTAACCGAGTGGCTGCTTGGGTTATAGGCACACGAAACATGATCAAGGCTCTTCTCATTGCCATGCTTGAGCCGAGCAAACAGCTTGGTGAATATGAGAGGAAGGCAGATTACACTTCCCGTCTGGCCATAATGGAAGAGCTCAAAACGTTGCCTTTCGGCGCTGTTTGGGATTACTACTGCCAGACCAAGGGAGTACCCGTGGGCGCTGCCTGGCTTGACGAGATAAGAAAGTACGAAGAGGCCGTACTTTCCAAACGGTAATCATTATCAAAATGGAGGGAAGCTCACTTACAAGCGAACTTCCCTCCACTGCTCTTATTAGAGTTTTGGTGTTTCTTTTTCTCAAAGTTTTTAAATCATTGAATTATGGACGCTACGATTAACATATCTAATCCTGCAGTAAACCCGGCTTTAGGTATTTTTATTTTTATGTTGGGTGGCCTGGCTGGAGCCGTTTTTTATCTACCTTTTAAAAAGGTGACCCAGTGGGCGTGGGAAAGCTACTGGTTTGTTTATGCACTGTTTGGCCTGGTTATTGTCCCCTGGATCATCACAGCCATCACCTCTCCCAATGTTCTTTCGGTACTCAAAGAGGCGCCATACAAAGAAATTTTCTGGTGCTATATCTTTGGCGCCATGTGGGGATTCGGTGGTTTGACCTGGGGGCTCATGATTCGTTACCTGGGTGTGGGCCTGGGGCTGGCGCTGGGTTGTGGGATTTGCTCGGCTGCAGGTACATTGCTTCCACCGATCTTCAAAGGACAACTGGAAGCCCTGACTGCTACCAGCAGTGCTTGTGTTGCCCTGTGCGGAGTGGCAGTTTCGGTTGTCGGTATTGTTTTAATTGGAGGGGCTGGCATCTCCAAGGAAAAAGAGCTTCCTGAAGAAGAGAAAAAGAAAGCTGTAGCTGAGTACAGTTTTAAAAAGGGAATTATTGCTGCTCTCTTCTCCGGTTTGATGAGTGCCGGCATGGCTTATGGCCTAAACAGCGGAGCTGAAATCCAAAGACTGGCCATTGTCGGTGGGACCTCCCACGTATGGCAAGGAATGCCAGTATTGGTCGTCGTGTTGTTGGGCGGCTTCACGGTAAATGGCATCTGGTGTTTAGCATTGAACTTAAAAAATAAAACTTTGGGAGATTACACCAACGCCAAAGCCCCGCTGGTTGGTAACGTTATCTTCGCAGGAATTGCAGGTGCAATCTGGGTTATGCAGTTCGTCTGCAATAAAGCTGGAGAACCCTCAATGGGAGATAAAGCCTACGTCGGCTGGGCAGTGCTGATGGCATCTACTATTCTGTTTTCCACTATTCTGGGTATTCTCCTAGGGGAGTGGAAAGGAACAGGCAATAGAACCAAGGCCCTGCTCGGCATCGGTATTACCGTCCTGCTTGGCTCATCGGTCATTACCGGCTGGAGTGGATATCTGGGGCTTGAAAAGGAGAAGGAAACTCAAATAAATATACCTGCAAATATTGAAACCCTAACCTTAAGTGATAAAGAAACCATCCAACTGGCAACTCAAAACATCCACGTTGCAGGTGATGCTATCCAGAACATGGGCAAAGCAATTACCGAAAGTGATACCAGTGGAAATGTGACTATTATCAAGGCCGACCCTTCTGTAACCAGCAGTGAAGCACTCAGAGTTCCAGCTCCTGCGCCAATGCCGGTTGAAGGGGTTGCTGCAGACAGAAAATAGAGAGAAGCAAAATTATTATGAATCAAAAAGTATATTTGGGAGTTGATCTGGGGGCTGAAAGCGGCCGTGTGATTGCTGGATGCTGGGATGGCTCTAAGTTAACACTGGAGGAAATACATCGATTTGAAAATGGACCCGTCCTTTTTGGTGATTCCATTCGTTGGGATGTTATGCGTCTTTGGAGCGAAATCCAACAGGGTATGTCCAATGCTGCCAAAAAATTTGGCGAAAGCATTGTTTCTATCGGCGCTGACACTTGGGGAGTGGATTTCGTTCTGCTAAACAAGGAGGAAGAAGTTCTGGGAATGCCCTATCACTATCGTGATGCCCGCACCGACAGTACCATGGAAGAGGTGTTTCAGACTGTCCCCAAAGCTGATATTTTTGCAGAAACAGGGCTGCAGTTTTTGCAGTTCAATTCCCTCTATCAGCTTCATGCCTGGAAGAAACACTCTCCTGATATTCTTGATTCTGCGGCCACTTTTCTGATGATGCCCGATTTTCTCCATTGGTGCATGTGTGGAGCTAAAGTGGTGGAATTTACAAATGCAACAACCACCCAGTTTGTCAACGCAGTCAAGCGCGATTGGAGCAAGGAGCTTTTAGCAAAATTAAATATCCCCAGTCACTTTCTGCCGGAAATTGTAAAACCCGGCACTAACTTGGGAACGCTAAGAGCGAACCTGGCTGAAATAACGGGACTCAAAAATGTTAAAGTAGTTGCTCCCCCTACTCATGATACAGGGGCTGCAGTTGCTGCTATCCCCACGACCAGGACGGGCTCAGCTAATTGGGCTTATTTGAGCTCGGGAACCTGGTCTTTGATGGGTGCGGAAATCCAAAATGCTTCACTGACTCCAGAAACCCTGGCCCATAACATGACCAACGAAGGTGGCGTAGATGGCACTTACCGCCTCTTAAAAAACATTATGGGTATGTGGCTGGTACAGCAATGCAAAAAGTCTTTTGAAAAAGACGGTAAAAACTATACATACGCGGAGCTGGAGCAGATGGCCGTCAAGGCTACTCCTCTGCGTTCCATAGTTGACCCGGATGACAGCCGTTTTTTGAACCCTCCAGACATGCCCAAAGCAATGCAGGAGTATTGCAAGGAAACAGGCCAACCAATTCCAGTAACCGAAGGCGAACTGATGCGCTGCGCGCGTGAAAGTCTGGCCTTGAAATATCGGGAAACCATGCTCGCCCTCAATGAGCTCACGGGCCAGAGCGTTGAAGTCCTCCACATCGTGGGTGGCGGCTCCAAAGACTCCCTGCTAAATCAGATGACAGCTGACCTCTGTGGTCTTCCAGTGATGACGGGACCTGTTGAAGGGACGGTGATTGGAAACCTCCTCACACAAGCGCGGGCTGATGGAGAAATTGGCAGCTTGGGAGAACTTCGTGATGCGGTAAGAGCATCCTCGGTTATTCAAACCCTTGAGCCTGCACCAACAACTTCTGCTCTCTGGGATAAAGGCATCGACTGCTTTGAGAAGCTCAAAAAGCTGCGCTAAAACTAGAAGTAACTTGTGATCAGGCAGGGGTTAGAAGGTTAACCCCTGCTGCTTTTTTTCCGAAATGGCTACTTTTTGGTTCCCAGGCCCAACACATCACGACAATAGCGAATGCTGGCTTCCAACTGGGGTATTTGATACTCCGGCGTCCAGGCATTATCAGCTGCTTTTTTAGGTTTACAGCTCTTGGCAATCCTTAGTAATCGCGCTAATCCTGGCCCTCTCAGCTCTGGCCAAAGCTTTAGGTGCTCTTCTTCCAGGTAGGGCATATCATAGTTAAAGCCACTGATGATTTCTAAAATACAAGGCACCTCGGGACAAAGAGTCTGAAATCTTTTTATATACTCTTTAATACCAGTATAGCCCTCACCCATAGCGGTCCACTGGCAGCACATGCCTCTATCCGTTTCCCAAACGGCAGAATCCCGAATGCCTGTTGCCTGAACATAAGGAGAGAGGATCTCCAGGTTCGTCATGGGGTCTTCCAGAGCCCAGACTGCATTACCTGGGTCAATGGTGACACCAACAAAATCTTTTCCAGCCATTTCCACCAGGCGCTCCAACTCCCAGGCTTGCATATCGCCGGCATGATTTTCTACGGCAATTTTAACCCCTGCATCCAGTGCCTGAGAGCGAACCCTTTTTAAAACATCCACCATATCGCGAATTGGCGTCCAGATGCCTCCTTTTGCCTGGCGGTCTTCACGTGAGCCCAGCACACAGCGGACGACAGGGCTTTTGAGATACCCTGCAATTTTAATCATGAGGCGTAGAAATTCTTCGGCTGTTCCATACTTATCGCTAAACATTCTGGAGCTCGGGCAAACGCTCAGTCCGCCTACATAGATAAAGAGCCCCAAGTCGTCAGCCTTTTTCTGGAGGTCGCGAAAATAAGATTCTTCCAGACTTTCATAAACCTCCAAGTCTGAAAATAAAACGCAATCCACTTTCTGGGATGCTGCCCAGTCAAGCAGCTTTCCGGCTTTCCATTGAGTTGTTCTTATTGAAAAGTTATCAAAACCCAAAGGAGTTTTTCTGATTTCATCTCTCCCCTCTTTTTGAGCTGAAAGGCTTAGAGCTGCTCCACTAAACACACTGATCGATGCTGACAAAGCTATCGTATTCTTAACAAAATCTCTGCGTGAGTTTTTCATAATCTCGTAGGTACTAGTACCAAAAACTATCCTTCAAAGAAAGTTTTTTCTAGAAGTTCACATCAAAAGCTGCCGTAGAGAAGCCTTTTCAAAATGTATTTTAGCAGACCTGCCATATCGCGATACTACTCTTTTAGCCTATACAGATTTCAGTCTCGACAAAAACCCATACAAAATTATAAGCTCTTTTCTTGATGAAAACGTTCGTATCAATTATTTACGGATTGAGCGCCCTTGCTGCAGTAATGGCACTGGCTTTTATTCCTGTTGCACAGGTGCAGGCTGCAGAGCAATCCTCGCAAAAACTGGGGGCACCAGTTCCAGGTAAGCAGGTCGCTCAATCTACCGGCTCTTTGAACTATCTCCTTTTTTTGCCCGAAAGCTATTCACAGGAAACCTCACAGCCCGACGCTGCTAAAAAGTGGCCAGTGCTCGTTTTTTTGCACGGTCTCGGTGAGCGTGGCGACAGCTTGAGTGACTTGGCAAAACTTAAGATGCACGGTCCGCCCATGCTGGTTGAAAAGAACTCGAAGTTTGAGTTCATCGCTGTTTCACCTCAATGCCCTACAGATAGCTGGTGGCCCTGGAAGCTTGAAGAGCTTAATGGCATGTTGGAGCAGGTATTGAAAGATGTAAAAGATGCAGACCCAACGAGGGTATACTTGACAGGCCTCTCTATGGGTGGTTTTGGCTCCTTTAGCTGGGCAATTAGAAATCCCGAGCGCTTTGCCGCGGTCGCCCCAATCTGTGGAGGGGGAACCTATCACGAAGCGTGGGGCTTGCCAAACAAAAAGGCAGCCCAGTTGCGCTCCCTTCCTTTTTGGATTTTTCATGGAGCTGCCGACTCTGTAGTCTCCAGCGAACTATCCAGAGAAATGCGAAATGGGCTTCAGGCCTTTGGGGTAAAAGAACTCAATTTAACTATCTATCCGGGAGTCGACCATAACTCCTGGACTCAGACCTATGACAATCCAGAACTTTACCGGTGGTTTTTGAAACACTCCCGATAACGAAACATTCATCTTTCAGCCTCGGCAGTGAAGTTTTCCATTATTATTCCAGCCTTCAATGAAGAGGCCCTTCTGGATGAGTCATTACGTGAGCTAAAGGAATCCCTGGAGGTGTTTTTAGCTGAAGGCCATAGCTATGAACTAATCCTTTGCGACAATAACTCAACAGACAAAACGCCGGAAATCGCAATTAGTCATGGCGCGCAGGTTATTTTTGAGCCTGAAAACCAAATATCAAAGGCCAGAAACAGAGGAGCCTCCATTGCAAGCGGAGATTATTTTATCTTTATCGATGCTGATTCATTTGCCTCTCAGGAACTTTTCAGGGAGCTACTGGGCAAAATAAGTAAAATAAACGTCTTGGGTGGAGGCGCTCTTGTCTACATGAAAACAAACGGCCTCATCTCGTTTTTAACCCTCCACATTTGGAGGTGTATCAGCAGGCTGTTTCTCTGGGCTCCGGGGTCTTTTATCTTCTGCCAAAGAGATCTGTTTAGGAGTCTGGGAGGGTTTAGCACAGAATATTTTGCGTCTGAAGAGATCGATTTTAGTAAGCGCATGAAGCGTGCGGCAAAACAGCAAAAAAAGGAGAATGCCCGAATCGTAATTCTCAAAAATCCTATTCAGACATCAAATAGAAAATTGTATCTATACAGTCTGAGAGATTATTTCAAGCTGGTTGTTAGCTATCTCAGACATGGTGAAGCTGTGCTTAAAAAAAAGGAAACTTTGCCTATTTGGTATGATGGAAAAAGATAGCTATTTCTTGCCCAACAAGTATTGCTGATCCAGGACGCCACTGATCCGCTCATGTTCATCGAGTGAAATTAGCCCCGACTGCACTCTAGACCAGCCGTGCCAGCGCAGAGGCCTCCAACCTGCGGCATAGGCGGCTTGACGCAAGGCGGTCGTTTTAACACCTGGACTAATCAGGTCTGCAATCTCGTCATTCATCAGGAAAAACTCATAGATAGCGACCCTGCCCCGATAACCACTTTGTTCACACTCCAGGCATCCTTTCCCCAACCATGCCCGCAGGTCCTGGCGAGGAACTTCCAATGCCTGTTTCATCTCCTCCGCTATCTCCGGGGGGATGTTCGTATCGGGCTCCTTGCATTGCATACAAATGCGCCTGGCCAGTCGTTGGGAAATACAGCATACCAGGGAGGAGCCTATCAAGAAGGGCTCAATGCCCATTTCCAGGAGACGCGTAATGACACTGATACTGTCATTTGTATGTACCGTACTGAATACCAGATGGCCTGTTTGAGCAGCTCGCACAGCAATTTCAGCAGTCTCTACATCTCGAATTTCTCCGATGAGCACCACGTCCGGATCATGTCGTAAAATAGCGCGCAGACCTGAACAGAAGGTTAAGCCTGCTTCCTCTCGGGTCTGTATCTGACAAACCCCTTCCAGTTGGTATTCGATCGGATTTTCAATAGTGATAATCTTGCGGCCAGTATCGTTGGAGTGAGCCAGTGCGGCATAAAGTGTTGTTGTTTTCCCACTACCTGTGGGGCCGGATATGAGAACCAGGCCTTGGGGCAAAGCCGTCAAACGTTGAATCAACTCCTGTTGGCGGCCGGTCAATCCTATCTGCGTCAAATCCATAAAGAGGCTTTGTCGTCCCAGAATACGGAGACAGACGGCTTCTCCATGGCGAGTGGGAATAATAGAAACGCGCAATCCGTATTCCTCATCCTCGCTCTTCATTGCAATGCGCCCATCCTGTGGTATTCTGCGCTCTGCAATGTCCAGTCCAGCCATAACTTTCATTCTTGAAACAATTGCTTCATAGACTTTGCGCAAGTCCAGAGGCACAGGAATAGATTGGAGTATTCCATCTACTCTATAGCGCAATCGAACTGAAGAGGGGTAAGGTTCAAAGTGTATATCAGTAGCTCCCATTCGAAGGGCCTCCAGCAAAATCTGATCAACAAAAGAAATTGCAGAGGTCTCAACAGGAGCTCCTTCTTTCTCCTGGTCTTTAATATCAAAGACAATTTCCTGAGTGGAAATTTGTTTTTCACCCTGGTCCGAGCGTAACTTTTGAATGGTATCAACTCCCAATCCATAGGTTTTGCGAGTCAAAGCTCGAATCATACTGGGAGTGCTGAGCACAAAGTGAATGCGCTTATTTGCCAAAAGCCGCAACGCACCTGTTTCATTTAAGCTGAGAATCTCGGAAGATACTACTGTCAGCGCGCCATCTTCAGTCTGAGCTATAGGCAGTATCCGATAATGCAAAAGGGTCTCAAGAGAAATAATGTTTAGAATCTCCTTAGGTATTTCTATTTGGGTCAGATCTACAAACTCCATTCCGCTGAGCTCAGCCAATGTTTTCATTGTGTCGAGCTCAGAGACCAGGTTCAGGTCAAGGATAGCTTTATGATCGCTAATGCCAAGCATTTTTTGGCGGCGGCGCACGGTTCCATACTGCGCCGGGGTGAGGACATTTCTCTCCAGTAATACTTGTGCAACATCTTTGCCTTCTAATCCTAAACCTTCCATTTTTTAATCCTTTCTTTTAACCCTTTCTGAGCGGCACCTCCGGACTTTGCGGAACATCAAATGGGAGCTCCAGTGTCATTTCTGAAATTGAGTTTTCTCCCGTTTTCAGTAAAAGCTTTCTGGGTTCGATTTCCAAAAGATATAAATCCTCTACAATTAAGTCCCCCACCCTCTGCAGCTTCACATCATCATCCACACTTAGATAAACAAACTTATCTCCATGCGTCGTCGTAAAGAAGCCTTTGTAGTGCAGCTTGTGGGGCTTTGTTGTAGGCGCTGGTGGTGGCGGTGCTGGTGGTGGCGGTGGCGGTGCTGGCACCGGATAGTAGTATGGATTGTTAGAAACATAAGCAGCTTTAAAGGACTTCAAATAAGAGTGGTCAAAAAGCCTCCTTAGCCCAATGGGCTCTGGCTCTGCGATTTTGTTGGTGATAGCTGAAGGAGCACCCATTTGAGGCAGTTCAAAGGAAACCCAAAGCCAAACACCCAAAGAAAGTAAAAGTATTGGCCAACTCAGAAGGAGCAGCGAACGTATTAGCCTTTTGTCCTGAAGTGGCTTCATTCGTGCACCTCCGATGATAAGTTAAAAATAGAGCTTACTATGGCGTTTAAAATAACATGGTCAGGATTATCAGGAGATAGATGCAGTTCAAAAGGACCCAGGAAAAGGCTGTTTTTAAAAATGCCCTCAACTTCTACCTGCTCCTCAGAACCTTCTTCAATCACTGCATTTTCAGCGACTTCTTCAGGAACTTGCTCCTCCAAAGGTTCGTCTGCAGCTTCAGATGGTGGTTCCACTTCTTCTGCAGCGGCCACCACCTCTACTTCCCCATCTGCAGCGGCTTCTTCAATAACAGAGTTACTCTCGCCAATGGGAGCTGTGGCATCGGCTACAATTTCTTGGCCTTCTTCAGCTTTGGGAGCTTCATCCAGAGTCTTTACACCAAGCATTCCCTGCATGATCTCTTTTTCCATCGAAGCAGGGATAGAGCCGCCAAAGTCGCGAAGAAAACTCAATACAGCCTCCATATTTCCAACAAACTGCACATGAATCGGAACCTCTAAAAAAAGCACTTCTTGGGGCGGTTCATTTGTTGAGGCGGCTTGCGAAGGGCCATTCGGACTTTTGATAGCTGCTCCAGTTTGGTTTTTTGGCAACGGGGCCTCAAGAGAAGACTCATAGTATTCTTTATCAGGCTGTAAAGAAAAAGACTGAATAAGCGCAGGAGCTACATCAATTAAACTGTTTAAGACGCGGTCGCAGGCTTGCAGCCGAGTCCAAAGCAGTTGAGGCTTGGGCATGCCGTAGTGATATTCGGGCAAGCCTGCCAGGACTGAAGCATCCAGAGAGACATTCTTTTCCTGAGCTTTAGCCTCTAAGTTTGATGAGAGTTCGTTTCGGGCCAGTATGAATTCAAAAGTTTGAAAAGGTGCATGAACCTGCGTTTGAATCCCTTTGGGCAGCTGCAACATCATTGCCTGGCGCAGATACGCCTGGCGGATCATGTTAATTCGTGGTCTTATTTCAACCAGATTGGTTTCAACACTGGTAGCATCTGTTCCGACTCGATAAGGGGAGTTGCGATTTAGTGCAACCAAATCATTATAGCTTTGCTGGACCTCAATCTCTAAACGTTTATTTCTATCTAAGACCGGAATGAACACAAAGACAAAAAAGAGCGTCAGAAGGATGCACAAAGCAAATATCAGTTTCTGGATTCGTAAAAATGAACGCTCTCTTATCATCTGCTTAGCCTCGTTGGATGGTTGGTATTTGAATGCCAAAAGGATCTGCGTCCCGAATCCTCGGAAAGAATTCCGCGTGTTGTAAAAATAGAGCCAAAACGGTCTCCCCCTATCAAGTATTTGGGGTCTACGTAGTTGGCATTAAAAAAGCTCGGCAAAAGGATATCCGCGTAATCGATAAAAAAGAGATTCGTCATTTCATCCCGAACCGTTGTAAAAAAGAGCTTTTGCGGATCAGGGCTTCTATTAGTCAAAAGACAAAGCTCCGAAATATATGTATATTTACCCAGAGAAATATCTTCAACATCCCCCATTTCCAGCACTGTATTTGTATGGTTATCCAGAGAGGGAGTTCCTTGGGTGTAAGTGTGTTTGTCTGCTAAAAGGAGAAACCACATTTGATTTGTGGAATCAATGACCATATCCTGCTGAGACTTTAAAATGTTAAGCACATCCATCGTTCGCTTATGTTTGCGAAGGACCGGAGCATACTTTAAAAGCTCTCTGTCACGAGTCTGATATACTGAAATAATAGATTTGGCTTTTTGGGTGGTCGCTTGAATATCACCAATTTTTTCCAAACTCTGAAAAGAATCAATAAGAGCAAAGGAGGTTAAAACAATCAAAACCAAAAAAAGTGCCGGCAAAAGCAACAAAGCTGCAACCAGTGCATGGAAGCGCAACTGGTTAGTCTTATAAGCATCCAGTAAATAGTTTGGTGTGAGGCTTCCGGAGTTTGGAGCCAATTTAAGCGTTTCCATAGCAGCCCCCAGGCAGGCAGCATATCGCACTATCGGAAACTCTTCGGGTAATCCTTTGTATTGAGGCCATGGATAAAACCTGGCACCGCTTTTCTGACACAAGTAGTCAATCAGGCCTGGGGTCATTGATGCTCCTCCAGAAAGGTATATGGGGATACGTGCAAGTCGCCCCTTGAATTCTTCCTCGGTAATGTTTGTTTGGCGCATAGCCACCGCTGAACGAGTCAGCTCCATAAGCCAGCTCATCAGGTCTCTAAGCCAACGTCTGACAGCGGTTTGGAAGATTGCGTTGACAAGATCACCGGCCAGATAGTTATGCTGGCGTTTAAGTTGCTCTGCCTCTTCAAAAGAGCATCGCAGGGCCTTGCTCAGGTGTTGGGTTAAATACTCACCTCCGATTGGAAAGTTTGCCGCCAGAACACTTTGCTTTTTATGAACGACTAAAGCGTGAGTACTTATGGCCCCTATATCAACCAAAACCAGAGTTTCATCCTGGGATTCCGCATTTTGTATAAAACCAGATGCGGCTGCATTCAAAGAAGCGAGAACATTAATAATGGTAGCCTCGGTATTAACAAAGCAGCCAACCAAATCATTAATACTTTGCTCTTTGGCAATGGAGGTATAGTACAGGTTAGAAGAGTTGCCGGACGCCTCCATGCCAAAAAGTTTCCGGTAACCTATAACAAACGAAGAACTTGTCATCCCAGGAGTTGTGACAGACTTAAGATAGCCTTTTATTTCCTTGGGGGAGGCACCATCAAGTTCTTCAGGAACATGAATAGTCTGGGAAGTTACCTGATTTTGAGGAACCAAAACTGCCAGGGGATAATCACCAAGCTCAGAAATCACTTTCCCCAACTGAAGGTTAACCTCTTCTTGAGTCAAAAGAGCATCTTCTTTGAGATCAATTTTTCCGTGTCTTAAAATCTGAACATCTTTACCTGTATTCTGAATGAGGGCATATTTTATTTGCTGCGTCCCCAAATCTATACAAATACACTGTGGCATCCTGATAGAATTGACCACTTCCTGTATCTGATCTTTCAGAGCTACAAATAAAAGAGGGAAAATATGCCATCCCTCCTTTTGGATTTTTAAGATAGTTCGTTTAAAGCGACTCATAACAATAGAGTTTTACCGCCTCGCTTATTGCGGAATAACAAACTCACCTGAATCAGAAATTACTGTTGCCGTCACAAAGACGAGTAAATATCGAGGTTTATCAATTTCACTGCGCTTTCTAAAAAAGTTTCCAATAAGTGGCAAGGAACTCAGAACCGGAACACTCTCTGAAAAGGTTTCCTGCTTTCGCTCCATTACTCCTCCCATCGCAACTGTTTCACCAGACTTCACGGCAACACGGGTACTTAACGTTTGCGTATTTAGCTGCGGCAGTCTGATGGAGAACGATTTAAACGGTTTGCCACTCGTATCGTAGTCGGTCACGCTGGTAAACTCAGTCATTTGAACATCAGAGTTGACCTCGGGTTTGAGCGCCAATAAAATCGTCTCTCCATCACCGCCAATGCTGGCCAATACATCCAGCCTTACGCCGCTATTAAGCTTTGTGGGAGCTCCACTCGGCACCAAAGTAGATGAAGATCTGTTTTCCAGCACCTGCTGAGTCACCGTATATTGCTCATAATAATACTGAACTTTACCGTCTTCAATAGTTGCAGGTAAGTTGTTCACAGCTACAATACGAGGAGAGCTCAGGGTCTCGCTTTCGCCGCTTTGCTCAATGGCATAGAGGGTTGCGTTCAAGTCATCCGTGCCAAATATTTTAGTCCACGTTTTTGTCAACCCTGCACCCACTCCATAAGTTGCACCCATGCCGGTATAGTCCACTGCAGAGGGAACTCCAGCCTGGGCCACAGTGGACCAATCTACCCCCAACTGCAAGAAGGCTGCTTCGCTTACCGTGATAAAACGAGCCTCTATGTATACCTGTTGGATTGGCCTGTCAAAGACTTCAATAATTTGCTCCAGTGTTGCCAGCTGCTCATAGGTGCCCCGGGCAATAATGAGATTTCGTTCTCTATCTATTTGGAACTGCGAACCCTCAAAAAAAGTTGAAATAGCTGCCTCGATAGACGGCATTAGAGGAGCACCATCGCGGACAAACCTCTGCCTGACCTCGTTTTGAGTGATCGTAGTGACATTGTTAGCCACAACAGAAGTTGTCGTCACAGAGTCCGCGCCAAACTGAGCAGGTAAGATAAAACCATGCTTCAGCCTAAAACATCTGACCTCTTCTAAAGCTTTAACCTTCTCAGGATCACTTCCATCGCTAATCCATATAACATCGGAGCCGATCTGAAAGTTTACATTTAAGTTCTGGCTGACATACTTCAAAAACTTACCCAGCTTCCAGTTTTGAACGTTCATGGTAAGCTTTGTATTCATTGCTGCCAGCGACTGATCAGCAACAAAATTGATATTTTCAGCCTTGCCTATATTAAAAATAATATCATGGAGAGAAACATCACTAACCTGAATAGTAATATCCTTCTCCAGAATGATATTCATTTTTTCCTCCTCAGCACTCAATGGATACAAATCCACTCGAGACTCAATTACCTTTCCGAAAGTTTCAGGAATTAGAGGAGCATTTTGCATCTGTTCAATAGACTCTCGCAAGTCTGCTCTGGGCTGAAGACCAGCGGTTTTTTTGTTTGAAAAAACCTCTTTCAAGTCAGGGTTGGTTCTTGAACCGCTGGCGCTGATATCGCGTAGCTGGTTTTCCAGCTGACTCTCTTTTCTTGCTGTGTTCTCCTTCTTGACCCAGGTATATACCCTCAAAACCGTTGTATCATTCGGAGCCACACTCAAAAGAGCTGCCGCAGCGGCTTCAGCTTCGTTCCAACGATTTTTCCTGGCGAGAGAAAGTATCCCATCTATCTCCTCTGTATAGTCAGGGGCCTCTATTCTGGAAGCTCTCCTGCGAGCGGTGCTTTTAACTCTCTGCGAGCTATCCTGAGAAAGCTGAGGTGTTTGAGTTGTTGTATCGTTCCTTTTTGTGCTGGTACAGCCACCGAGCAGAATCACCAACACAAAGGATAGGAGTTTACTTTTTTTTATCTTCCTGTTTTTCATGACGATACTTCATTCATTCTTCATCTAGGCTTCAACTCTCCTGAACGAACATCTCGTAGAGTTATCGTCCAAACCTGCCCAACGAGAGCTTACCAGAAGATGTTAAAAAATTAAACAACTTTTTCCGATTTAACGCTACTGGGAGTTTAGAGAAAACAGAGCCTCCAAAATATTTATATATTCCTGCAGATAAAGATGAAACGAGCGAGCAAAGATAAGAGTAAAAATAAGGAAAATTGCTCTCAGTAAATTGGATTAATAAAAAGCTTAGCAGGTCAGTGCGTTCTAAACCAAACGGTTAGGAGAGCTTGGAAGGTGAAAAACGAAGCTATTACAAGCTTAAACCTTTTGTAAACGAGTGACCAGGAAGATGGTGCGCGATACAGGACTTGAACCTGTGACCTCTACCGTGTCAAGGTAGCGCTCTTCCAACTAAGCTAACCGCGCACTGCGGACGAAAGGGATGTTACTCAGGCTTTGTTCTCAAGGCAAGAGCTATTTTATTTTCCTTTTCCGTTTTTCCGTTGCCGCTACAAGGCCTGCACGATCACCGGCAAATGAGCCTTTAAACAATTCGGCGAAACTTTTTCTCAAGCTCTCGAGTGCTGATTTCAATAATGGTAGGACGCCCATGGGGACAGGTATAGGGCATCTTGCACTGCCGCAGTTGGTCCATGAGGTGTTCTATTTCTTCGTTCGCCATTACATCGTTGGCCTTTACAGCCAGACGACAGGCATGTGTGGCAATCGTTTCCATAGCCAAATCTGCTTGCGAAATCTCACGCCCTGCTGTCCGCAGGCTATCGAGCAAATTGAGTACAAACTCTTTAGCAGAGACTGCTTTCACAAAAGGGGGCAATGCGTCTATCAGAAATGTCCGCGCTCCGAATTCGTGCAAACCTATCCCAAGTTTTTGAAAAATGAGCAGCCTCTCCTTTAAAAGCGCTGCATCCTTCATCCCTGTTTCTATCGTTTCTGAAAGCAGAAGTTTTTGCTGTTCGGCGTTTCCTTTCTGAGCCTGCTCCATCAAGCGCTCGAAAAGAATTCGTTCATGGGCGGCATGTTGATCAACGATCACCAAGCCACGATCTGACTCAAACAAAAGATATAGCCTGCTTAAAACCCCGATAAGATACAGAGGCACTTCCAAAAGCGGAGCATTCTCCAAAGGTGCCTCCAGGTCCGGGGTCAAAGCTGGTACGGTTTTGCCAAGCGCATCAGTGGTTGTGGTCGTCCGCTCAGCATGAGTACTGCCTGTCTCCAGATAGTGAGGCATGCCTGCTGTCTTTTTGGGAGCTGGCACAATAGGCGCCTTCTCTTTTGCCAGCGGCAGCGGGGGTGTCTCTACAGGAGGAGGCTCCTCATGTGAAACTTCGTTTGTGGAGGGCGGAGCTTTTGGAGCCAATACCTTTTGCGGCTCATCCAAAAGTTGGCTTTCGGCCACAGCCAGCTCTTGAGAGCGATGATACCGCTCCAAAGATGAACGCAAAATATCCCCAACAATCCGTCTTACCGCCTGCTCTTTATGAAACTTCACCTCTCGCTTTGCGGGGTGGATATTCACATCCACCTCACTCGGGTGCAGCTCTAAAAAGAGGCAACAAACCGGATGGCGACCTTTCATCAGTGCGCTTTGGTAAGCGTTCGTCAGGGCATAGTTCAACCCTATGTTATCCACAGGGCGCCGATTTACGAAAAAGTGCTGACGATCACGGGCTGAGCGGGAGACTCCTGGAGCACCAATAATACCCCAGAGCTTTAGGTCCACCAACTTAGAAGGGGCACCCAACGCAACATCTTCTTCTGGAGTAGAGTCGTACTGAAGCGAGCTATCCACCTCCACCAGGTTTTCCCCCCTTCCATAGAGAAGCCTCATTCTGTCACGCAGCAACTTGATATCTGCCTCATCAACGGATGGAGGTACAGGCGGAAACTGGAAAACGACTTTTTTCTCCTGGATATAGGTTAGAGCCAGCCGAGGATAGGCAGAAGCAACAAGTGTAATGTAATGTTGTATATGGCTCCTCTCGGTCTGCTGAGCACGAAGAAATTTTCTACGAGCAGGTAAATTATAGAAAAGATTTCGTACTTCAATACTAGTCCCTACAGCCGCCCCGGCTGCTTTCACATTTACGATTTTTCCACCGCTAACATTGATTTCTGTACCTTCAGGTGAATCCAGGCCACGTAAGCGGCTGATCAAAGTCATGTGCGAAACGCTTGCAATGCTGGGGATAGCTTCACCGCGAAAGCCCATACTCCTAATCTGAGATAAATCTTCAGCCTGCTCTATTTTACTTGTAGCATGACGCTCTAAACACATTAAGGCATCATCCTGGCTCATCCCCTGGCCATCATCACTCACTCGGATGAGAGTGCGTCCGCCATCAATAACTTCCACAGTGATGCGGCTGGCACCTGCGTCAATAGAGTTTTCCACCAGCTCTTTTACGACGCTTGCCGGACGTTCAATCACTTCTCCAGCGGCAATCTGGTTTGATACCTGTTCAGAAAGAAGTTTAATGCGGTTCATAATAGAGCTGATTCACGGTTAAGAGCAACGAGGACACTAAAGTCCACACATTTTAAAGCGCATTTCTATATTACGAAAGTGGAAGTCGAGATTGCAAATCTGCTCCAGCTCCTGTTGGCTCAGATACTCAGCGACCTCGGAGTCTTTGAGGAGCTCAGTCTTGAAGTCCGCATCATCGCGGCCCGCATGCTTAACCTCCCACGTTTTCATGGCATTACGTTGGACAAGTTCATAGGCCTTTTCGCGGGTAAGACCTTTTCGCACCAAGGCCAGCAGAACAGTTTGAGAATTCCACATTCCCAATGAAAGCTCCAAATTCTTATTCATGTTCTCCGGATAAACCAGAAGCCCAGCCGTAAGCTTGTTCAACAAAGCCAGCATATAGTCTAACAGTATACAGCTATCTGGGAAAATGACACGCTCCACTGAGCTGTGGCTGATATCACGCTCGTGCCATAAAGCAACGTTTTCAAGAGAGGCTACAAGGTTCCCCCGTAAAACCCGCGCCAGCCCTGCAAGCCTTTCGCTGGTAATCGGGTTTCGCTTGTGAGGCATCGCGGAGCTTCCCTTTTGCCCCTTAGAGAAATATTCCTCTGCTTCCAGCACCTCTGTTCTCTGCAAGTGGCGGAACTCAACAGCCCAGCGCTCAATGCTGGCTCCCACCAGGGCCAGTGCTGCCTGAAACTCAGCATGGATATCCCGCTGGATAACCTGTGTGGCTAAAGGCGCTACTTCCAATCCCAGCCGCTCACAGACAAATTTCTCCACCTCGGGGTCCAAGTGCGCATTGGTTCCCACTGCCCCAGAGAGTTTGCCCACAGCGGCCACGTTCCTGGTGTTTTTTAGACGACGCAACGCCCTCTGAAACTCATCGTACATTAAAAGCATCTTCAGCCCAAAGGTAATCGGCTCTGCATGAATACCGTGGCTGCGCCCAATCATCGGTGTATATTTATGCTCTTTTGCTTTGTTCCCTATGGTAGTCAAAAGCTCTTCAACATCTTTGATCAAAATATCAGCCGACTGCACCATCTGCACCGCAAAAGCAGTATCGCCTATGTCTGAGCTGGTTAGCCCAAAGTGAAACCAGCGACTGGCAGGGGCTCCTACGTTTTCGGAAACATTCGTTGTAAAAGCAATAACATCATGATTCAAAGTTTTTTCCAACTCATGACATCTCTCTACAGTAAAGGCCGCACGCTCTTTAATTTGCTTGAAGTCAGCTTCTGGAATCACGCCAGAGTGACACAGGGCCTCAGAAGCCAGAAGCTCTATCTTGAGCCAGATTTTTAATTTATTCTCTTCAGACCAAATATCGCGCATCGCCGCGCGAGAATAGCGCATAATCATGGAACCAATCTAAACCAATAGTTGAAAGAGAGAAAGGTTTTTTGGTTTATTTTCTCAGAACAGGTTGCGAAATGCCAAAAACAGATGTATCTATACTCTGTCGGGTGAAGCCCACTCTGAAATATGTTTGTAACCAGGAGTCGGGGATGAGGCTTTTTGACAAAAGACAATGCCAGTAGGGATATGGACACCAATAAGACAGCGATTAGTTTTCGTTTCAAGAATGTCTCACAAAATTGTGGGCTGAAGGATTCTGCTCGCCTGGGCGGCTGGACTCCTAATACAGATATTTGTGAAATGGAGACTTCGCTCCAGGTGCGCATGGAACTGGCGGGGGTACGCCCAGAGCAAATCCAACTGGCTGCCGATGGCCAACGCCTCATCATCAAAGGCTATCGTGAAGACCCCTGGCGTAACTTAAGCTGTACATGCAGGCACTTTCGAATGATGGAGGTTTACTTTGGAGAATTTGAGTGCATTCTAACCCTTCCAGATGCTTTTGATTGTGCCAATGCCACTGCAGACTATACAAATGGTTTTCTAGTTCTTACCATTCCCCACGCCACTTCAGAGTAAACCCATCCCGCTCCTCCCCTCGCCTTTCTTCGGCGCTTTTTTTTCTCTTCCAACCCTCAACAGTGACTGGAAGTACTCTTCGCCAAGAGTTGCAAGTTCATTGGAGTTTCACTGCTGAAGCTTGATTTTCAGCATGTTACCTTGCTGGGTATCTTTCTTTTTTAAGCCGACTTTGAAAAACGGATTGTCTATAACTGCAGGCAATTGCTAAGATAGCAGCAGCGGGAATGAACAATTGTATTTCCCGAAAAATAGAAACGGATGTATAAACTCATTATTGTGCTTCTAATTGGTCTCTTTTTTGAGGCAATTGGGGTCGTGTTTTTGAATCGTGGGCTTCACCAAATTGGTGAAGTAAGCCAGATTAATATTCCAGAGGTAACCCGAATTATTTTGAAAGGCGTATGCAATGCAAATATTCTTTTGGGAGTGTTTTTTGAGGCCGTCTTTTTTGGAACAATTCTGTATTTGATGAGCCAGGCAGAAGTAAGCTTTGTTTGGCCTATGACCAGTTTAGGCTTTGTTTTTACTACGCTGGCTGCCTGGTTAATTCTCCGCGAGCAAGTTGTCCCCTTACGTTGGGTGGGAGTTTTACTGATTGTTATCGGAGCAGGGTTGATTACTTGGACTGAAAAAATGAATCACCCCAACAACACGCCTGTAACACCCCCAAAAATAGAAACACAAACTTTGGATCAAAATTGATAAACAATATTATAACATCTTTAACTCGTAGATATTATGGCAGGGCATAGTAAGTGGTCGAAAGTCAAACGACTTAAAGGAGCGGCAGATGCTAAACGCTCAAAGGTATTCGCTAAAATAGCAAAAGAAATCATGGTAGCCGTCAAAACAGGAGCCAGCGGTGACCCAGACTCAAATCCTCGGCTTCGCATGGCCCTTTTGAAAGCGAGGTCTGCGAACATGCCCAGCGACAATGTGGAGCGAGCCATTAAAAAAGCAACCGGAGATGGGCAAAGCATCGCTTATGAAGATTTAGTCTATGAAATTTATGGCCCAGGCGGAGTCGCCATCCTTGCCGAAATAAGCACAGACAACCGAAATCGCACCTCGGCAGAAATACGCGCCATCTTGACACGCAACCAGGGCAGCCTGGCGACCTCTGGCGCTGTCACGCGTCTCTTCCACAGGAAAGGCCAGTTCATCATTGAAAAGGAACTGGCTGAGGAGGAGCAGTTAATGGAGCTCGCTCTTAATGCCGGTGCAGAAGACTTTAAGACTGATGAAGAAGGTTACGAGATTATCCTCGCACCTGCCGATTTTGACGAGGCTGCCAAAGCTTTGGATGAGGCTGGCATTACCTGCGCCAGTGCGGCAATTACACAGCTGCCCGAACTGCTTGTTCCCGTTACCCCCGAAATAGCTGAAGCTGTTCAAAAACTGTTGGACACACTGGAAGACCACGAGGATGTCAAAGAGGTTTTCTCCAACGCAGACATGTAATAGCCAGAGTGCCAGGAACAGAAAAGCTTTGATCATCACTCAAATTTTATTAACTTTTCGAAGCGGTTGGGAACAAACAGCCGTTCTTTGGGCTAACCAAAAAACAGAGTTTTGGATGTCAACTTAACCTCCAGTACCCTGGTAATCCAAAAAACCTATACTGGCAACTGCTCTTAAACATTACAATTGGGAACTAACTACTAACAATATGCGTTGGACTCAAACACTTATTCCGACACTGAGAGAATCTCCTGCCGATGCAGAAATTCTTTCTCATCAACTTCTCCTGCGTGCAGGCATCGTGCGTAAATTAGCTGCAGGGCTTTACAATTTTATGCCTTTGGGGACTCGCACTCTCCACAAAATCCAAGAGATCATCCGCCAGGAGTTAGATCGCGCAGGTGCCCTTGAAATCCTGATGCCAGCCTTGCAGCCTTCTGAAATATGGCAGGCCAGCGGGCGCTATGAGGCTGCTGCAGACACGCTTTTTAAAGTAAGCGATCACTCTAAGCGCGAATGGGTGTTAGGCCCTACACATGAGGAGGTGGTTTCCACCCTGGCCGCTGGAGAAATCAATAGCTATCGGCAGCTACCGATCAATCTTTACCAAATACAAACAAAGTTTCGCGATGAAATACGCCCACGCTTTGGTCTGATGCGCGCGCGTGAGTTCATCATGAAAGATGCCTACAGCTTTGATGTGGATGACGAAGCATCTATGAAGAGCTACAAAAAAATGTTCGATACTTACGTAAAGATTTTTCGTCGTTGCGGCTTGAAGGCTTTTCCTGTAGAGGCAGATGCCGGAGTGATGGGCGGAAAACACACGCATGAATTCGTTGTGCCTGCTGACACGGGAGAGTGTGAGATCGCCTTCTGTGATTTTTGTGGATATGCAGCCAATGTGGAGAAAGCTGACAGTGTTGTTCAGACAAACTATTCTGAAAACGAGGCACCTGTCGAATCTTTTGAGACTCCGGGAGTCAAAACTATTGAGTCTTTAAGCAGTCCTCCACACAACATCCCAGCCTCTGGGCAAATCAAAACATTGGTCTTTATTGCGGAAGACAAACCGATCATCCTGCTTTTACGGGGTGATTATCAATTAAATGAAGCCAAACTGGCAGCTCTTTTGGGGACAACCGTCTTCAGACCTGCCACTGATGAAGAGGTGTTTGGTTTGCTGAAGGCTCATGTGGGCAGCCTCGGCGCCGTAGGTATTGAACAGATACCTGTTTATGCTGACTTACTTTTGCAGGGCGCTACCGATATGGTTACCGGTGCCAATAAAGATGGCTTTCACATTCGCCATGTAAATATGGCCCGAGATATTTCTCAAGCAAAATACAACGATATCCGCACCGTTAAAAATAATGAAAGTTGCATTAAATGTGCCAAGCCTCTTACCATCCGTAATGCCATTGAAGTCGGACAGGTTTTTAAGTTGGGCACTAAATACAGTGAAGCTCTGGGAGCCTGTTTCTCGGATGAAAAGGGTGAGCAAAAGCCTTGTGTAATGGGCTGCTACGGGATCGGTGTGACACGTACGCTACAAGCAGTAATTGAGCAAAACTTCGATAAAGATGGAATCAACTGGCCAATTTCCATTGCTCCCTACCATGTCTGCATCACTCCTCTGAATGTTGAGCCGGAGAGCGAGCCAATGAAATGGGCCGAGAGCTATTATGCACAACTGACTGCTGCAGGAATAGAGGTGCTTTTGGATGACCGCGATGAACGGCCCGGAGTGAAGTTCAAAGATTCCGAGCTTATTGGTATTCCCATTCGCTTAAGTATTGGCGAAAGATCTCTTGCCAAAGGCGTGGTTGAGCTAAAACGCCGCGGCGGTGAGCTGCTCACCCTTAAACCGGAAGAGGCCGTGGCTGAAGCGATCAAGTGGGTCCAGGAAGAATTAAACAGGCTGTCTTGATTACCTCTTATCTTAAAAGCTTTTAACCTCCAGTATCTTATATCATATGAAACCTTTACATGCTCCCTGGAGAATCCGCTACATACTCGGCCCAAAACCGCCCCTGACGGATAAGTCCATTTTCAGCCAGGCAGCTGAGATGGATGAGGATGAGAAAAACTATATTATTGCTCGCAGAAAGACTTGCTTTGTTGTACTGAACACCTATCCTTACAATGGTGGGCATATGATGGTTATTCCCTATAGGCAAGTTTCTAACTTTGAGGACCTGTCTGATGAAGAGCTCCTTGAGATGATGCGTCTGGTCCAAACCTGCCAAAAGGCTTTAATAACTTTAATGAAGCCTGATGGTTTCAATATAGGTATCAACCAGGGCAAAGTTGCAGGGGCTGGTATTGCTGAGCATCTCCATCTCCATATTGTCCCTCGCTGGTCTGGAGATACAAACTTCATGCCAGTCTTGGCAGAGATATCTGTCCTGCCCCAGGCACTTTCAGAGCTGGCTGCAAACCTTCGAGAGACTCTTAAAAATATGCAAGCCCCCTCCGAGTAAATAAAAGATATGAGCCAAACGACAACCTATTATTTCGAAAATCTGCGCCTTGCCCAACAGCTTTTTCATGGGGAACCCCCTAACCTCAAAGCTTTGGAGAGACAATTTGGCATTAAGGCTGTTGCCCGCGACAACTGGCTTCGGGTAGAGGGCGACGAGCAGACAGTTAATAGAGTTGAAAAAACGTTGAGACTTATTGAAGACTCCGTTAAAAACGGAATTATCATTCGGGCTCACGACTTTGCCCACGCTCTCACCGTGGCTGAGCATGACGGCCTGGAAGCTTTGCGGACTCTTCAATCCGCCCGAATTTATACCTCTTCGCGCAAACCTGTCGTAATCCCAAAAACAATTGGGCAACGAAAGTATGTAGAAGCTATTCGGGAAAGCGATATCACTTTTGGAGTAGGACCAGCAGGTACTGGCAAAACTTATCTGGCAATGGCAATGGCTGTCTCGGCTCTCAAAGAAGAAAAATGCAATCGCCTTATTTTAACTCGTCCAGCAGTGGAGGCAGGAGAAGCCCTTGGCTTTTTGCCTGGCGATTTAAATGAAAAAATAACACCTTACTTGCGCCCTCTCTATGATGCGCTCTTTGATATGATGCCTCATGAGGAGATGCTAAAAAATCAGGAGCGAGGCATCATCGAAATTGCACCCCTGGCATACATGCGTGGACGCACACTCAACAACTCATTCGTTATCCTGGATGAAGCGCAAAACGCGACTCGTGCGCAGATGCTCATGTTTCTGACTCGTATGGGCATTAATACTAAAGTAGTAATCACGGGCGACCCTTCACAGGTGGATTTGCCTGCCAGCAAGAGATCTGGCCTTTATGAAGCTATCCGTATTTTAAGAAAAATTCCAAATGTAACGGTAATGGAGTTTCAGAAAAGAGATGTTGTTCGCCATGCTTTAGTGCAGCGCATCATTGAGGCGTATGAAAAAGCTTTTCGCTCCGATCCTGATGAAGAGATGAAACCGCGCATTCGGCGACCACGTCGCTCGCGTCAACTCCCGTAGCTATTAATTAAAGTTGAAAAAAAACTATCTCCTAAGCTTTCGAAATCTCCATCCAAGCTGTCACATTGATATCAAACAGCTTCGTCCATGGGTTCGAGAATTACTGCCGCTAATGGGTGTGGCCAGGGCAGAGCTTTCTTGGCAGTTTGTTCAAAGTGAGCGCATGGCACAGTTTAATGAAAAATTTTTGGGCCACCCTGGTTCGACCGATGTCATCACTTTCCAATACTCTCAGAGGGCAGAAAAAAACTCTTTGGTGGGAGATGTTTTAATCTGCATTGATGAAGCTTTTACCCATGCAGAGCTCTACAACACAACACCTCAAAGTGAAGTTTTACGCTACGTCATTCACTCCATTCTCCATCTGCAAGGCTTTAACGACCATACTGCTTCAGAGCAAAAACTCATGAAGGAATACGAAGATAAATGGTTAAGCTGGCTGGAGGAGTATGTGGAAATTCAAACACTCTTTAAAAAATAATATGTCAAACTTAGCTATCACTCAGATGCAGAAGGCTGCTGCCGGTATAACTACGCCAGAAATGGTGCAGGTGGCCACTGCTGAGTTCCGCGAACCAGAAGAAATCCGCAAACATGTCGCCGCGGGAACTCTCGTCATTCCCAGAAATATTCACCATTCCAATTTAAAGCCTGTCGGGATTGGCCGCCTCTTACGCACAAAGATAAATGCCAATATCGGCAACTCCACTCTCTCAAGTTGTCCAGAGCTCGAACTGGAGAAGCTGAACAACGCTCTTAAATATGGTGCTGACACAGTAATGGATCTAAGTACGGGCAGTAATATCCCCTTCATCCGCAAGCAAATCATCAAGCATAGCCCCGCACCTATTGGCACTGTGCCTGTCTATGAAGCTTTATCACGTGCAGGCAAAGTTGAAGCTTTAAGCGAAGAACTTATCCTGCAAGTGATTCGTGAACAAGCTGAGCAAGGCGTTGATTACATGACGGTACATTCTGGGGTATTGTTTGAGCATCTGCCTTTGGCCCGCAAGCGTCTTTTGAAGATTGTCAGCCGAGGAGGCTCCATTCTTGCCCGGTGGATGAAACTAAAGAACAAAGAAAACCCCTTCTATTCCTGTTTTGATAAGATTTTAGAAATATGCCAGAAGCATGATGTCACCCTTTCATTGGGCGATGGAATGCGCCCAGGTTGCCTTGCTGATGCCAGCGATCAGGCACAGTTCGCGGAGCTGGAAGTTTTAGGCAAACTGGTTTCACGCTCGCGTGCAGCCGGTGTTCAAGCAATGGTTGAAGGTCCAGGACATATCCCTTTTCATGAAATTGCCATGAACATGCGCAGAGAGCAGGAGCTCTGCGGGGATGCTCCATTTTATATACTGGGACCAGTTGTTATTGATTGCGCTCCAGGCTACGACCATATCACCAGTGCCATTGGTGCTACCATGGGAGCCTTTTACGGCGCCTCTATGCTTTGCTATGTGACGCCTAAAGAGCACTTGGGCTTGCCCAATGCAGAAGATGTTCGCAACGGGGTGATCGCCTATAAAATCGCTGCCCATGCTGCCGATGTTGCCCTGGGTCGTCCCCATGCACGCGATCGAGATGATGCTATCAGCCAGGCCCGCGCTGATTTTGATTGGGAAAAACAGTTTGAGCTGGCATTAGACCCAGACCGAGCCCGAGAGTTCCGGAATGAAGCTCTGAAAGAAAGTGGCAAGGAAATGGATCACGAAAAAAGAGCCCAATACTGTACTATGTGCGGTGTTGATTTTTGCGCAGTACGCATTAGTAAAGAAATTTAAACTTTGCTCGGCTATTTTTATTTGATCAGCGCGACAATCCTGTTTTCTTTTTCTTTCGGATTGATCAAGCAACAGGTGACGACACTTCCCAGCGATGCCGTTTCATTTTTGCGTTTAGCCCTGGCCGCGTTGGTTTTTTCTCCATTCTTACGAAGAGTAAATGTAAAAAAACATTTTTGTGCACTGTGCATTGGGGCCATACAATTTGGCTTGATGTATATTCTGTTTATTCGGGCATTTCACTATTTGCAAGGCAGTGAAGTAGCACTTCTCACCACGACAACTCCGATGTGGGTGGCTTTATTGTTCTCTTATTTTAGCAAATCCATCCGCTATCAATATTTCACCTGCGCTGCGCTCTCCATGTGTGGAGCTCTACTCATTGTCTGGAACCCTGCGGCTATTAATGCATCCCTTACTGGCATACTTTTAGTGCAGGGCGCCAATGTCTGCTTTGCTTTGGGTCAGGTTTTCTGGAAACAATATTTGGGGGCAAACAGCAATGCTGTAATGGCCAGCGCCTATCTGGGCGCAGCACTTATAGCTCTTCCTTTTGCCTTAGTTACAACAGACTGGAGTAGTTTTTCGCCGACTCCCTTCCAATGGGCTGCCCTTCTCTATCTGGGTTGTATTCCTACGGCCCTCGGTTTTTGGCTGTGGAACAAAGGCGCTGTAGAGGTTGGCCCTTCGGCTTTGGCTGTCATGAACGACCTGAAAATACCGATGAGCGTATTTTTAGCTTTGATTTTATTTCAAGAGACTGTAGCAAATCCACTGCGCTTTTCAATAGGGTCTATCCTGATTATCACGGCTATCTATTTAGGGCGGCGCGTGGACAAAAAAATCTCTTAGCTAACCCCTTCTTGCTTTCTCATCTTTACTGGTCTACATTTTAACTGGCTTTGGTGAGGCGGAAGGTCGCTTCCGAGTAAGTCGGGAGAGGAAAGTCCGAACGCCACAGGATCAGATGCCGTCTAACTCATGAAAAATGAGATACAGACGGGGGAGTTGCTTAAAAGCAATTTCACGGAAAGTGCCACAGAAAAAAGACCGCCTTGTTGTTAAAGCAAGGTAAGGGTGAAAAGGTAGTGTAAGAGACTACCGCCCAATGAGTAATCTGCGGGGCACGGTAAACCCCATCCGGCGCAAAACCAAATAGAGAACCCTTTTGAAGAGATCCGCTTCAGAGTGAAAACCGGGGTTCCGGGTTAGGTTGCTTTAAAGAGAAATGATCTTCTCTCCTTTTTAGGAGAACAAAATTCGGCTTATAGCCTCCCCAAAGCTCATAGAGAAAAACCAAGATTGATTTTTACGTTAATATTGGTCTATCTTGTTCCTTGCCATTGCGCAGCACACTTTGCAAGGTCCAAGGTCCACAGTTTTACATACGATGTTCAAGCAATCTACGCACCGCTTCCTGCTGATTCCCGCTCTGATTCTTTTCATGATTATTCTGGCGGGCGCCCTTATCTGGCAGCACAACAGCCAACAAGCGCGCTTTGACCGACAAATACAGCTGGCGGCACTTCAATATAATGTTAAACCGTCTCTCATTAAGGCCGTGATTTGGCAAGAAAGCCGTTTTAAGCCAAGCGCACTGGGAAGTGTTGGAGAGGTTGGGCTCATGCAAATACGTGAACTCACGGCTCAGGAGTGGTGTTCCGATAATAAAATTAAAGACTTCCACCCCAGCCATCTTTTCAACCCCCAGACTAACATCTATATCGGCACCTGGTATTTAGGCAAAATGCTCAACCGTTATAATAAAACAGATAACCCTCTGCCTTATGCTCTTTCTGATTATAACGCCGGACGCAAAGCGGTTCTGAGATGGACCTCCGGTTCAGCACTGACCAATAGCTCCCACTTCCTCAACAATATCACCTATCCCTCAACTCGGCGCTATGTGGAAAGCGTGACTCAGCGCTCACTGCATTACGAACGAAAACTCCAATAGCAGCTTCACGAAGGCCTGCTTTGCTTTCTCAATTCTTTTCAAAACATCGTTTCACGTGCAGGCTTTCTCATCCAAAAACCAGGGTTCTTTTCTGTACCAGCAGAGTATATTCTCTTTAAGCCCACATTCTCACAGAAGTTTAATGTAGTCTTTTTTAAACCAGCCCTCTTCCCTTTACAGCCCCTCTTGCTTCAGCCGGTTTACTTTTGAAGAATGCAGAAACCCTAAAAAAAGATTTTTCAAATAATAAGATTTGAGTTTTTCCTCGTTTACAGTGTATAATGGCATTGAGCGGTTGCGTATGAGCAACCGCTCGGAAAGGGATGTATTTATGCGATCACCACTGAAAGATAACGATACCGTTAAAGCTGGTAGCAGTGATTACTTTCATGTTCAAAGCTCTGAGCTTTACAAGGAGTTCCAAGCCGAAAAAGAAGAGATAATGCGCCACAAGTGGATTGAATCTGAGAGAGCCGGCTATGATATTGGTTTTGAACGGGCTCTGACCGACTGGCGAATTAAACATCGTACCAAGTGGCTGGAAGCCCGAATGAAAATAAGAACCCAAATTCAAAAACCACCTCAGTAACATCCTTGTCCCCCTTTAAACCCAACATCTTTTAAACTGCGCATCTCTCTCTGATTGGACCAAATGGACTGGACTCGTAAAGACCTTTTAGATATTGAAAGTCTCTCGCCTTTGGAGATCCAAACCCTCTTAAACTGCGCACAATACTTCAAAAAAGTCTGTCTCTCCGCAAGAAAGCACGCTCCGCTTCTCCAGGGCTGTACCGTCGCCAATTTCTTTGTTGAGCCCTCTACCCGTACACGAACCAGCTTTGAGTTGGCAGCCAAACATTTAGGCGCAACTGTAGTAAACCTTTCAGCCGAAGGCTCTTCTCTTAAAAAAGGAGAAACTCTAAAGGATACAGTACTGAATCTGCAGGCCCTTCAGACCGACGTACTCGTGATGCGACATAGTGCCTCAGGCGCCCCACAGTTCGTAGCCGAAAGAGTCACCTCTGCGGTCCTCAACGGTGGTGACGGAGCCCATGAACATCCTACCCAGGGTTTCCTGGATGCCTTAACCATTTTAGATAAAAAAAATTCTTTTGCGGGGGTTAAAGTCACCATATTGGGAGACATCCTCTATAGCCGGGTCGCACGCTCCAATATCTGGCTTCTAACTAAAATGGGTGCTCATGTTACACTTTGCGGCCCCCCTACTCTGGTTCCTCTGAGTTTTGAAAAAATGGGCTGCCACGTCTCCTATGAAGTAGAGGAGGCGATAGCCGAAGCTGACTTTGTAAATCTTCTGCGCATTCAGCATGAACGTCAACGCAAGTCAGCCTTCCCCAGCCTTAGTGAATATACCGCCTTTTTTGGCCTCACAAAAGAGAGGGTACGCTTGATGAAGCCCGGAGCAACCATCATGCACCCCGGGCCAATTAACCGCGGTGTGGAAATTGATAGTGAAATAGCCGACTGCGAATGCTCGGTTATTTTAGATCAAGTCACCAACGGCTTGGCAGTACGTATGGCTGCTCTCTATCTGGTGACAGGCCACTCCCCCGCTAAACTCAAAAGTGCTCTTGAAGCAATGGGATTTGATCTTTCATAACCAGTCTGCTTTTCTTTCGGCTATACCTCACTCTTTATCCTCCCACGCTCCCGGGATGAAGTGAACAGATGCCTGCCAGACATCCTCCTTAAAGATCAGGTCATGGCTGAGAGCTTTTAAGAAGAAGACACTTCCAGAAACTCATTTTTTAACCCGTGAACCCGCTATTGAACTGGCTCTTATAGTTTGACAAAAAAAGCTTTTTGGTCTAAATCTTTCTTAGAAGGAAGGATTGCTACGAGAGGCTCGCAACAAGGAAACATGGAAAAAGAGAGTTCAATCAAAATTTTAGCTGTTGATGATGACAGCTTCATGAGGAAAATAGTTAAAGTGTGCCTGCCAGAGCCTACCTACCAGGTCACAGCTTGCGCTAACGCCATGGAAGCAATGGCTCTTTTCAAGGAGGAACATTTTGATCTTCTCATTCTGGATATTATGATGCCGGGAATCAGCGGTATGGAACTGCGCTCCTTAATTCGAAATGAAAACCCGGACATCCCCATCATCATGCTGACAGCCAAAGTGGATGACGCCGATGGAACCCTTCTTAAAGAAATCTCCAGTGATAAAAACACATATTATCAAAGCAAAGGTTTCAGCAGAGAACAATTAGAAGGCACAGTAGCCAGCATTGTCTCTGAACTGCAGGCCACCAAAGAAGAGAAAACCTATTTTGCTGAGATGGAAAAAGATATTTCTCTGGCAGGAGAAATTCAAAAGTTCATGCTCCCTCACTGGTACTCTCACGAAAATGGTGCTTCTTTTGCTCACTATTATTTTCCATACATGCAAATTACCGGAGATATTGTAAATACTTTTAAAATCTCGGATGGCTTATTTCTCAAGGTAGTAGGGGATATTTCTGGTCATGGTATTCGCTCGGCTCTTTGCATGTCAGCTGTAGAAATCTCCATTGCTAACTTTATACGCAAAGCATCCAGTGAAACGATTGAGCCTCACCACTTGCTCAATCATTTGCAGGCCTTTCTCGAAGAGATATCGACTGACCACTATATGACCTGCCTGGTGGGGATTATTGACTTCAATAAGAACAGGATCGCTTATCAGACCGCAGGACATCCTGAGTTTGTTATCTATAGCCCTTCACAAGGGTTGATTGAGCAGCCAGATATTAAAGAAAAGGGAAGCATTCCTTTGGGATTGGTTCCCGAGGCGGTCTACACACCAGACGATACTCATACCATCTCTTTTCCTGAGGACTCTATCATTTTTGCCTATACCGATGGTCTAAACGACATCCAAAACAAACATGGGCAAACTTCCAGCGACGAGCTTTTGCAGGAATTCATTACCTCTGTAGCGAAAGAAGGTCTAACCCCTTCTACCACGTTTAGAATTGCTGATGTTTTCTTTAAGCTGGGATATAACGTGGTAAAAGATGACATTTCTATTTCAGCCATTTCAAAAACAACCACAAAACCCTGTACACACAGCTACAGCGTTCCTCCCTCCATAAAGGCAATAGACGACTTTGTCCAAGTTGCTCACGAAGTGGTTTTTGCCCATACCAAAAACAAAGCTCTTTCTGCAAAAGTGGAAATTACGCTCTCTGAGTTCCTGAATAACGTGTTTATACACAGTCTGGGCAATCGAAGTGCAATGCGGCCGATCATCTTTATAAGTATTGAGCTCAGGGAAAAAGATGTTTTGCTTTCGGTCTATGATCGCGGCAAAGCATGGGATTTGCAGCCTGCGTCCCTTGTTGATGATCACGAAGCCGAACAACAAAATCGAAATCTTGAATTTTCCGGAAGAGGCCTTTACCTTTTAAAAAAACTGACCTCTTCTATATGCCGTAATCGTTATGCTGATGCATTAAATGAAACAACATTCACCATTGATTACAAATGAAACAAAAAATTTTAAATTACCTCAGGCAGTCTTTTGGGATAGAAGGCGAAGACGCTCTTGAGCTCTATAGTTCTTTCATCGCGACTCTAGATGAGAATATAAGCAAATTCGATTCCTATATAGACGAGGAAAACTATGCTGATTTAGCCAGAACAGCCCATACCATAAAAGGATGTGCTATGAATAGCGGCCATCAAGAGATGGCTCAAATCGCACTAAAAGTAGAAATGGCAGCCAAAAACAAAAACAAACCTGACTGCCAGCTTTTTTCTGCTAAACTTAAGGAGCTCTACTCAGTGCTTGAGTAGGCATTTATATAAGCGTTTTAGAAAAAATGAGTCTGCATAAAGATGACATCATAAAGTCTATTGAAGCTCGCAATGCCAAAACACGTTTTGGACGCACTTTAAAGGCTTTTTTTTGGGATACCACTGTGTGGCTGGCTTATGCCCTCAAACGGGCTATGGATATTTTTGTCTCTTTAATCGCGCTGGTTCTTCTCTCCCCATTAATGATTGCCGTTGCTATCGCAATTAAAATTGAGTCAGAGGGCCCCATCATCTTTACGCAAACCCGAGTTGGCAAAAACGGCAGGCACTTCATCTTCTACAAGTTCCGCTCCATGAGGAAAACAGCAGAAGCTGATAAACAAGAAATCTTTTCTGAGAATGAAAGCAAAGATGGAGTAATATTCAAAATAAAGAAAGACCCCAGAATTACTACGGTTGGCAGGTTCATTCGCAAATATTCAATTGATGAGCTTCCTCAGTTTTTTAATGTTCTGGAGGGAAGCATGAGCCTGGTAGGACCTCGCCCTCCCCTACCTGATGAAGTCAAAGAATACACTCTGGAGGACCGCAAGCGCCTTCACATAACACCCGGCATTACTTGTATTTGGCAGATTGAAGGGAGAAGCGATCTGCCCTTTAAACAACAAGTCAGCCTGGATGAAGAGTATATCAAAAACCGTGGCTTTTTTCGGGACATTATTATTCTCTTGAAAACCATCCCTGCCGTTCTTACCGGAAGAGGAGCATACTGACCTCCAGATGCATGCTATACTTAATCTGACCCACCCCCCATACTTATGGCTGGATGAATACTTTCCTGGGGTATGCCCTTATATGATCCCTTTTTTGAGCAAGCCACTCATTGAGTTTTATATAGATTTCTGCTGTCTTAGTAAGGTTACTGAAATTCTTATCATCCAGGAAAATTTTAATGACGAGCTTTTGGATTTTTTATCTGACGGCTCTAAGTGGGGAGTAAATATTACCAGTGGGATTGCAGGACAGACCAGTAGGCTAAAAGAAATTCTCATTCGTAATTCAAAATTTCCCACTAACTCGCCGTTTCTATTTTTTGATGGATTCTTTTTTCCTCTCTACGATAAAAACAAATCTTTAGTTGATTTTTTCCCCCATCCCCTCCCCCTTTCCAGGATCAGCCTTCAAAACTCACCGCTCCCTGTTAAGCTTCCAGTTTTTGAAGAAATACAGCTAGATTCCATTTTAAGGTTTTTCAACTTCAACATGCTGCTTCTTTCCAAATTCACTGATCAGCTTCTCATGAAGGGCTACAAAGCTGAGCCTGGGGTTTTTATGGGGATGAATAATGTTGCTACGCGCCTCTCGAGGTTGGTTCCTCCTTTTATTTCTGGAGACGACGTGCAGGTCAATGACCAGGCTCAACTGGGCCCAGCAGCTATTGTCGGCGATACCTGCATTATTGACAGCCGCTCCACAATATCAAATTCAATTGTACTGGATAAAACCTATGTGGGTGCAGATTTAATTCTCCACAAAAAAATCATATATAGAAATAGTATTATTGATCCGATCGGGGGGGTTATGGTCAGCTTTACTGACAGCTCTTTTTCTTCCAAGCTGGAAGGAAATCTCGTCAGCCAATGGGCACGGCAGTGCGTTACAAGCATATTCGCAGCTGTTTTCATTTTTTGTATTACACCTTTTTTACTTCTCTACTTACTGATAGGAACTCCCAGGAAAAAAATGATTAGCTACAAGATGGCTTCTGGAAGGCTCTCCCCTCGCCCTATCCCCCTCTACGAAAAAGATGATACAAATAAAAACACCTGGTTTTTTAAACTCTCACTGGATAAATTTCATCCGCTGCGTCACGCTATGCTGGGGAGGATTAACCTCATTGGCGATACGTTATGGGATGTGGAGACACAGACAAACCTCTTGGAAGAATATAGGGATTACAGGCCAGGCGCCCTGACCTACTCCGATTCTATCGGTGATGTTAAATTTAATCCAACTGACAGCATCGTCAATGACTTGTTTTACCGGCATAACCGAACCCTCAAATCAGATATTTTGCTTGTCTTGCGCGCATTTTTAGGGAAGATACTCAGGGGAACTAAAGGTAATGGAGTCTAAGTATACTTTTGTTTATGACCCTAGAATTGAGGCTCTGCTGGATGCTACGCTCTGTAGCATAGCTGAAGAAGCAAGAGCTCATCCATCCTTTAGGTATTTGAAGTTCCTTATTTTGGGGGGTGGCTATGGTCGTGGTGAAGGGGGTATCTTAAAAAAAGAAAATGGTGAGTCAGCCCTTTATAACGATTTAGATTTTTTTGTGATTTCCAACACTACTCTCTCTTGGCGAAATAACCTTTTAAATAAGTTTTATGAGCAGCTCGCCAAAAAATGGCGGCTGAGGTTGGGTATTGACGTAGACTTCAGCAAAGCCAGGAATGTAAAATATATAAAAAAACGATCACACATCATGGTTTGGAAAGAGATGATTTTGTCCCCTCTTTTCCTAATTGGTGATAAGGACGAGTTTCAAAAATACTTTTCTACACCTTCTCTGGCACTGCCTCCCAGTGAAGCAGCCAAACTTTTGGTTAACCGCATGTCTGGCCTATTCCTGGCTAAGCAAAGACTTCACGGCAGTAATCCTCTCTCTTTTGAAGACTATGATTTTATTGCCCGTAATACCAGTAAAGCTGTTTTGGCATGTGGAGATGCCCTTTTAATAGCTTGTGAAAAATATACGTTGAGCATTCAGGAAAGACTTCAATGCCTGAAAAAGCTTCATTCTGAAAAAACAGAGGGCTTGGATGAACTAAAAGCACTGTACGAAGAAGCCGTCTCTTTCAAAAAAACACCAATCATTTCCCAAGAGAAAGACCTCTGCTCAGAAAAACTGCAACAAGCAACAAGCCTTTGTTTAAAGACAATCCACTCCCTAAAGCAATTTCTTAACACTCCTGTTCAGCAGACTGCCTTGCGTAAAATCAAGGGATATTTTCTTATCCTCCAGCTTAAAAAGTATTTTTATTTTCTGAACATCGATTTCAGGCTTGCTAAAAATATATATTTTTGCTTTATTATTCTGCTCATGGGCTTGTTGAAAAGTCCCAAACGGGCCTCTGATGCACTGGAACAAGCTTATCGAAAAAACTGGAATTATATTGGATAATAATAGAATCGGGTCTATACTTTGATTAGCAGATATGGCGGGAAACAACGATTTAAATTTTGGAGAGAATATCCTCAAAGAAGGCGAAGACAAGCTGCCTTTCAATCTGGAGGTGCTCCGCTTTGATCCACGCAGTCTTTTTCTCTATGTTACGTCGCAGTGGCGCTGGATTTTAATTTTCTTTTTTCTCGCTCTCTTCGCTATTTGGGGGCTTGAAAAATGGCGCTCTGTACACTCCAGCACGGCCTGGACTGCTGAAGCGAAAATCTTACATCAAGAACGTTCCAACAGGCTTCCTAACTATTATCAACAAATGGACACTGCAACCGTAATGCAGTTTTTTGCTTCCAGAGACGTTCAAGGGCGCGTTGGAGATAGGCTCCGGAGTTCGCCCCAGTATGCTTTTACCCCGGAACTTTTTAGAAATGTTCTGGTCTCCAGAGAGCGTGAGCGCAGCTGGCTTATCTCAATAAAAGCTTCTGCGGGAACTGCCGAAACAGCAGCTGCCATCGCCAATGAAGTGGCTGAGGAAGGCATTGCAGAATATGTAAGGCAACAAAATAGTAAAATTCGATCCATCCTTCAGGAGCGAAGTCTGCAGCTTACTAACATAACAAGAGAGCTCTCTTCCCTTCAGCTTGAGAAAAAAAGACTTTATACTTCCAACTCCGTTATCTCTCCTGAGTTAGAGCTCTTAAAAAAGAACGAAGAGCTTTCCTTGTTTGCATCAAAAAAAGAAGATCTCCTTATCAAGCTTCATAGCCTGGATATCAGTATTAGCTCTATTAAATCGCTTTTAGAGCAAACACCAGAAATGGAAGAAGGAGAAAAAAGGATAGACAACACCCGTTCTATTGGTGTGACCGGTAAAAAAATAGAACTGGAAAGCCTCTTGAAAAGGTATACTATAGAAAACCCAAAGGTAAAGATACTATTGGATGAAATTGAGATTTTAGAAAAAAATCAGGCTGCTGGCTCTAACCTGGTGGCTGATGTGATAGTTCTAAGGAAAAACCCGGTTTATGCAACCTTGCAAAACCAACTGACGGCCCTAGATATCGAACGAAAGACAGCTGAAGTTTCAATAGCTCAATATGAAACGAACCAGATTTTTAAAGAGGGATATTTACAGGATCTTATGAATCGAAGCGTTGCGTATGAACAATTGCTGCAGCGGGAGGAGCAGCTTAAATCTGGACGACAAAAACTTATAGATAGCATTACTGACTTAGAGTTTTTGATGAGCTCGGCAGTTCCTGACGTAGCAATCTTTGAGCGTGCAAAAACTCCTACCGTTTCTACCTTAGAGCAAGCCAAATTCAAAATCGCTGGATTGGGTTTTTTTCTTGCTCTTGTTTTTGCTTTTTTGATTGCAGTTTTTCGAATTTTGCAGCTGAAGTTGGTTTCATCTTCAGAATTTGAATATGTTCTAGACGTTACTTCGCTTGGAGAACTTCCTCTTCCAGACGAAACTTCAAGCGAAGCAAAGAGATCCGCACTTCAAAAAATATTACAAAATCTGAGACTGTTTTTACAAGAACATAAACGTGTAGGATTTTTAAAGTTTCAGCCTTCGAAGTCACTGGAAATGGATATCACTGAAATACTGAATATAGCTATGATCAGTGGACAAAAAACTTTTCGCTTAAAATGTATTCCTGCCATAAAAGGAGGCGTGTTTGGTACTTACAAGCCTCTTAAAGATGACGTCCTCGCCAAAGAGTTGATTAGTGTGGTAAAGGTTGCAGATGAAGGATATTTCAGTTTTCAAAACAACTTTAGTCTCGACTCGGCAGAAATGGACTTACTCCGATTTGATGTCGAGGCCCTGTGTGCCAGTTATGATTTAGTCATTATAGAGGTTGAGTCTGAAGAAAACACAGAATTGCTGAGCTCTCAAATAGGCCAACTCTCCGAACGAATCATTTTATCAGTACCCTTTGACTCTATAAGAAAAACAGTCTTACAAGAGCATATTAAACAGATGCAAGAAGCTTCTGATACTAAAATTGCAGGACTTTTAACTGATGTTCCCACTCCCTATTATGAAGGATAAAATGCTAAGATCTATTACTCTGTTTTTAATTTCCGTCATTTCCATCTCTCTTTTGTGTTCTTGCCAGCACAGAATTAAACGAAAAGATTTGGAGTACCCACCTGAGTTTGATGAATCTGGGGTTGAAGTATCCACTACAGACCCAGAAGAAATCGAAAGGGAGCTGGAAGAAATAGCTAACATGGCCTACCCTCCCTATACCATACAGGGCGGAGATACGTTCAGGGTTAGAGTTTATGGAGAAGATGATGTCAGCGACGGCCACGCAGGCACCACTTCAACAGTTACTTCTGATGGATACCTTGTCCTTGCTCTTATTGGTCCTGTCTATGTTGCTGGTCTCAGCCTTATTGAAGCTACGGATCTTGTCACAAAAGCTTTTGAAGAATATATCAAATACCCCCGCGTTGCCTTAATCCCAATGACTGTTCGTGGAAAACAAGCAACCTTGCTGGGCGCTGTCAGCAGCACAGGCGTTTTTTCCGTTAGAGAAGACACAAGATTGACTGAATTTATCTCGATGGGAGGCGGGTTTGCTACAGGTCTTTTGGATGGAAAAACTGTTGAGATGGCTGATATCCCGAGCTCTTATCTAATTCGAGATGGAAAAATACTCCCTGTAAATTTTTCAGAAGCAATATACAAAGGCAACCCGCTACACAATATTCCTGTCCGCCCAGGCGATGTTGTCTACATAGCTAGAAGGGACTCTTCCCGTGTTTTTGTAATGGGAGAAGTTAATTCCCCGCGGCAGCTCAACTGGACTCCTGACATGACCATTGTTGATACAATTGCCCTGGCTGGGGGGCTGAGAGATGAACACTGGGGCACAGCACTCATCCTCAGACGTTCTAAAGGGGCAGATACAGGTGCAGAGCTAAATGTCTACAAGGTGAATATTAACGATCTCCTATCAGGCAGAGGGCGTAACTTTAAGGTCGCGGCAGAAGATATTGTGTATATTCCGAAGGACTCTATCAGCGAATACAATGTTTTTGTACGCAAGCTGCTTCCAACAGCTCAGCTTATCAATGCGGCATCATCGCCAGTTTACTGGTTTAACAGATAAACAAACATTGATTTGGAAACGAAGCATGCCATATTTTTTATATTTTTATTTTTAGGAGTACCATTTTTAACATTGCTCTGGTATTCTAGTAAACAGGCACAGAAAATCGGAGCCTTTCTTTTGATTCTCAGCATACCTTTTAACGAAGTAGCAGGAATCAATTTTTTTACTGATCCTTCCTATCGAGGAACTTCTAGAGGGTTTGAAGTCACGTTGACTGATTTAATAGCTACTTCTATCCTGTTTTTTTTATATATAAAAAATAAAAAAATCATACTATTTCCAAAAGGATCTGTTTTTTATATTATATATCTAATGATATCATTTATTTC
>LSQX01284918.1_pt1 | contig 55071 bp, 48 predicted proteins | sample 654561 | NCBI WGS metagenome assembly LSQX01 (sample SAMN04489861, study PRJNA283612) | anaerobic digester metagenome | isolation source: 4 biogas reactors fed with cattle manure at either 37C or 55C with and... | place: Denmark: Kongens Lyngby | collected 2014 | reverse complement strand
TCATTGCGCGGTGTTGCCTTAATTGTTTTGCGGCACGCGGTTAATTTATAAGACGTCAAAGAATCTCGTCAATGAAATAAGCGTTTGTGTTTGCTCGTCTGCCGCTGTTGTCTGTTATCTGCACCCTCACATAAACATCTTTTGGATCGATGTAAAAACGCGCCTCGCTCAACGTCTCGCCGTCATGCACTCTTGCGACCTCCGTCCTCCTGCCCCCTGTCGTCATGTGTATGCTGCGTACACCTGAGCATTTTATGCAAAGGTTTCCGTCCTCCGTGTAAAGCGAATGGATTTCCGGACCCATCGACGCGTAAAAATCGCCTTTTGTTAAAGATTCAATAATGCTGCCATAGCTTAACGAATCTGTTTTTATCATTGTGAATCCGCCGAAAGAATCGCATAGCGGGTGAGAAAAAGGGCTCCTGTTGTGATTGTCGTCCGTCGCAACGCAAAAAAGCCTGTTTCCGCCCCTCAGCAGCGCGTCATACGGCATCTCGTGGTTGGCGTCAATGCCGTCAAGCATCGCGCTGTAATTAAAAATCTCCATAGCGAAAAGACCTTTTAGCCCGCCGTAATCCTCAAATGTCTGAAGCGACCAGTTGGGGTGATTGTAACAGACAATATATCCGGCATCGCGCAGACGGCTTATGTAATCGTTAATCGCGTCAATGCTGCCGTAACCGGGCTTTGGAACAGTTGAATATCCGTCCCCGTCAGTCGTTGCGTAACAATTGAAATGATAGCAGCGCACAAAATTGCTGTCGTCAACAATCCAGTTGGAGATGTCCGCCTCATAAGCTGTCAGCGCAACAAAATCTTTGTCGGTCAACTCATGATGCGAAACACAAATGTCGTGGTCTGTAAACGCGACGACAGAATATCCCTGCTCCTTGTATGCCTTTTTCAGCTCCTTGTCAGTCAGATCGCCGTCTGAAATTGTCGTGTGACAGTGGAGGTTTGCCTTGTAGAATTTTCCGCCCTCGGGCAAAAGATATTTTCTCAATCGTATCATTCTCCTAAATAAGCTTGCCGCGGGCGCGCAGTCGGCATAAACAAGCCTTGCGCGGCAGCCGCTTTGCGGCAAAAGTGTTGTCTCAAGTATACTATAATTATTGTTTTTGTCAATATTCTTAATCCTTAATCCCGTTCTTTTTAAGCCCTGTTGCCTGTTCTTTTTCTCTTCCAATTGATTTTATGCTAAATTGTTTGACTTTGTCTTGTCTTATTTGCTTTTATTACACCTTATTTGCTTCGGCTTATGCTTTTATCTTTCTCTTTTCGCCTCTGTCTTAAAATTTAACGCGGTCATGGTTTTCGAGGGAGGGATATTAAGATTCTTATTGCTTGTCGAAGCTTTTTTGTGCAGCTGTGAAATTCTTTCAGATTAGTTGCAGGATTTTGACGGGCAGTTCTTATATTAAAACCAAATATACATAAAAAGCTTGATAAAAGGTGTTGCAACATAACTGTTTTTCTGATATCATTTTGTTTGTTGGGTTATTCGCCCAAAACATTAACAGCAAGGAGAACAACATGATTAAGCCTTACAAACTCACAGCACAGCCATGCCGTTTTTGTACAACATACAAAAAGGGAGACGCAGCCATTCCGCCCGAGCTTTACAGCGCAAAATCAGACGCCCCGGATTTATGCGGCTTTCCGCTTCCGCTGCCGTCAAAAAAAAACGATTACACCTGCCGCGCCGTTACGATGGACGGAGCCGAATGGTTCGGCGCGACGACGGGGCTTACAAGATATTTTAAAGACGCGGAGCGCGAGGACGATGTCATAATGTTTTTCGCGGCGGACAGGGATTTGCCCGACAACCGTGTTATTTCACTGCTGCCTAAAGAAGACGGACTTTGGGTTCAGACAGAAACAGGAGTGACATATATTGAAATGAGGCTTGTCGGAGCTGAGGAAAAAGCTGATATATTGCTTGCGGAAAGCGTCAAATACGTCGACAGGCGCGGAATGTACAGCCAAAAGCGGCTTGCCGTCCCCGGCGATGTTTCGTCCGCCGTCAGCTACGGTCATTCCGATAACGACGGCTGCTTTACGGCAGGATTCGCCATTGCCGAAATGCTCCGTTTCGCAACGTTCAAAAGAGAAAAAGGCGCGGAGCATCAAGACACCTTAGGCGCAAAAAAAACAGCTTTGCGCGCCGTCGAGGCGTGCTTGCTGCTGATGCATATCCACGGCAGGGGCGACGGATTTGTTGCAAGAAGCTACCTTTGCCCGGACGAGCCGGTGCCTGACGACGGATTGTTTTTCCGCAAGGAGGGCGGCAAAGCCACCTGCCTTGAAACAAAAGCCGCTAAAAAGCGCGGCATGGTTGGGATGGTTATAGACGCTTCCGCGCCGGTTCCCGACAGGCTTTCAAAGCTTTACAGGGACGAGGGCTGCGGGGACGACGGCATTGTCTACAAAGCTGACACGAGCAGCGATGAAATTTCCCTGCACTTTCTTAACTTGCTTTTCGCGCATGATATATTATGCGCCGACGACCCGGAGCTTGACGAAATCATTAAATTTTCCGTGCGCGGACTTATGGAGCATATAATTGACCACGGCTATGAGCTTCATGACTGCACCGGTCAGCCGACGACATGGGCAAAATGGAGTAAGAAATACTTTGAGACGAGCCACGGCTATGTCGACGCATGCCTTAACTCCGCTGAACTCCTAATGTACCTTAAGGTCACAATGCACATTCTCGGCGAAAGCGGAAAGTGGCAGAAGGCGCACGACGAACTTATTGCCGACGGCTATGCCGACCTTACGGAAAAGCATTGGGACAGGCTTTATCAGGCCGGGCTTTCCATGGGGTTCGAGCCTGTTGAGGACATCATGTACGGCGACCATATGCTGTGTGTCGTTTCGTTTTGGGGGCTTTGTATGCTTGAAAAAGACGAAGCTCTGCTGGAAAAATACAGAAACGGCTTCCGTTCGTGGCGGACATCCCTGAAGCGCGAATTCAACCCGGGATATGACCTGCCCTTTGCCTTGTCCTGTCCCGATGAGGAGATAGACATGGAGCGCATGGCGACATGGCTTTACAGAATCAACATTTCCCGCCTTGCCGCCGGTGTAAGCACAATCGGCAGGCATGACACGCCTGTCGCCACACGCAGAGCAGGCTATAAGGAGATTTCGTGGCTTCTGCCGAACGACGAGCGTTTTATTTCAAAATATGACCGCAACCCGTTTGAGCTGAAAAATGTCGACTCGGGAGGTCTGAACACTGTCGAAAGCTGCTATATATACACGTTCGCTTACTGGATAGGCAGATATTACGGCTTTTTTGAATAAACTTTAGAAAAGGATGGCTACAAGATGAATAAAAATATATTTTTAATCGGCAACGCCCACCTTGACCCTGTTTGGCTTTGGCGTTGGCAGGAGGGATGCGGCGAAGTTCTTCAAACCTTCCGCAGCGCTCTTGACAGGCTCAATGAGTACGACGACTTTGTTTTTACTTGCTCCTCCGCGTCATATTACCGTTGGGTTGAGGAAATCGACAAGGACATGTTTGAAGAAATTCGGGAGCGCGTGCGGCAAGGCAGGTGGATTCCCGTAAACGGCTGGTGGGTTCAGCCCGACTGCAACATCCCTTCCGGCGAAAGCTTCGCCCGCCAAGCGCTTTACAGCCAGCTTTATTATCTTGAGAAGTTCGGCATGATTTGCGACGTGGGATACAATGTCGATTCTTTCGGTCACAACGGAAACATGCCCCAGCTCCTTTTAAAGGGCGGCATGAGGTCTTATGTCATGATGCGCCCGGACATAACCGAAAACCCCGATATTCCCGAGGATCTTTTTTGGTGGGACGGTGTCGACGGCTCAAGGGTTATGACATACCGCATTTCAGGCGGCTACGGCAAATCAGGCACTGACGGCATCGATAAGGCTCTCTCGTCCTTAAAGGAGCGGGCGGCGAAAAAAGGTCACGGCATGATGTTGTTCTACGGCGTCGGAAACCACGGCGGCGGCCCGACAAAGGGAGATTTGGAGCATCTTTGCTCAAAACTCAAATCAGACGGGTTTTCGGAGCTTGAGTTTTCGTCGCCTGTTGAATACTTTGAAAAAATGTGTGCCGAAAGACTTGATCTTCCCGTTTGGCGCGGCGATATGCAGCATCACGCGAGCGGCTGCTATTCCGCCGTCTCTCTTGTCAAAAAGCTTAACAGAAAGGCGGAAAATATGCTGTTTTCCGCTGAAACTTGGAACACAATCGCCTCAAAAACAACCGCGATGACCGCCGCTTCAAGCGACCTTGCCGAGGCTTGGCGCAACGTCTGTTTTAACCAGTTCCACGACATTCTTTGCGGCTGCTCTATCATGGAGGCTTACGAAGATGTGCGCGACAGCATGGGGCACGCCATGGCAACAGCCGCGCGTATCGAAAATAACGCGATGCTGAAAATCGCGGGGCAGATAGACACATGGTTTGACGGCGTGTCCGACACTGTGGTTTCTTCGGCGCGCCACCATTGCCGAAACGTCAACTTTCCGAGACCCGTCGTTGTTTTCAACCCTCTTTCGCATGAAATTTCCGTTCCCGTCAGGACATACCACCCATCCTCCCGCGTGACTGATTTTAACGGCAGCGACGTTGTTTTCCAAAACGTCCGCTCATCCCGCTCAAACGACTCTCACCTTGACACAGTTTTTGTTGCAAAGGTTCCTCCGATGGGCTATGCCGCATATAGGCTTGACTGGCTTTCAAAAGAGGACGGTGAAAATGTCAATAATGCTCAAAAAACAGATGTCAGCGCCTCCGGGCTTACTATCGAAAATAAATATCTGAAGGTCGTTTTTGACGACAAAACAGGCGGGATAAAAAGTCTTGTTTCGAAGTCCGACGGCTTTGATTACGCCGGCGGCAAGACGCTTGCACTGCCGACTGTCATTGACGACAGCAAGACGGACACATGGGCGCACAAAGTCTTTAAATTTCACGATATACGCGGCGTGATGGAGCTTGTGAGCATAGAGCTTGTCGAAAGCGGTCCCGCAAGGGCTGTCATTCGCACAAAGCATCGCTTTAACGAATCCCACCTTACGCAGAACTTTATTCTCGGCTCTTGCCAAAGGGTTTTGCGCGTAAAATGCAAGGCAATGTGGCAGGAGGACTTTTCGATTCTTAAAATGCCGTTTGCGCTTGAGGGCGGCGACCCCATTTCAACATATGAGATTCCGTCGTCATTCATTAAGCGCCCCTGCAACGGCGAGGAGGAGCCTGCTCAAGGCTGGGCCGACCTCACGGTGACGGCGTCCGACGGCTTGCGCAGAGGTATATCCGTCTTAAACGACTCTAAATACAGCTACGATTGCCCTGGCAATGAGATTCGATTAACTCTTCTGCGGAACGTAATCTTCGCGGATCATTTCTCTCACCGTCCCAAGGCTGATTTCGACTTTACGGACGAGGGACTGCACCGCTTTGAATACGGCATATCAGTTCATATGGGCGAAGCCGAAAACAGCGGGATAACAGCCGACGCGGCGCTCTTTAACTGCCGTCCGACAGTTGTTCCCGAAGGCTATCACAAAGGCACAGAACCGCCTGTAAAAAGCTTTTTGAGCGTCACAAAGCCAAATATAGCAGTCACCGCGCTCAAGCTTTGCGAGGACGGCTCCGGCGACACGATTATTCGCTGCTACGAGACGGACGGCAAGGACACAGGCAGAGTCGGCATCGTCTGTGACATGATAGACGCGGGTTTCTGGGCTGACTTCGGCAAAAACGAAATCAAAACCTTCCGTGTCGATTCGGAGGGTCATGTAAAGGAAACAGACTTCCTTGAAGGAATAGCGGAAGAATAATTCACATGGTTTTCCCTTATTCAAATTGTTCTGTTTTTAACGGCTTGAAAGCTGAAAGCGCCCGGCATCTGCACACGCAGGCACCGGGCGCTTTTTTGATTAATCTTTCGTTGCTTTTTCGTCTTACTCCCTGAAAAGGTCATAGTACCTTCCCATCCAATAAGGCAGCAGCCATGACGACGGACACACACATGTGCCTGCACCCGAGGGGTAGTCAAGCATAAAGGCGTTATATGTCAATCTGTCGCTTGGGCGCTCGTCTGCCGGAAGCGGGTTTTTCGCGTGCGCTTTCCCGCCGAAATCTTCCGGTGAGCTGTCTATTTCGACGTCGGGGCGCAAGGTGTTTTTCATGCCGTATTTAACAAGGTCAAGAGGTGTTTCCTGGAGAGTGCGGACGGCGCTTTCAATGTCGCACGGCTCGTCCGTCAACCCTCCGTATATGAAGTTCCACGTTGCACAGCGCTCAATCTTTTCGACTTCAAAATGATATTTTATTCCCATTTCATAATATTTGCGAAGCTGCGGGTCCTTCTCATATGTCATGAGATTATGTATCGCGTAAAACCCAAGCTTGTCGTCAATATGGCATGAATAGTTGTCGTCAATCTTGTAAGTCACGGTGTTGAGCGCGTAATGATATTTTTTTATAAACAATTTGTATATGTCGTTATATTTTTCTTCTCCTGTCATGTGATATGTCACCTTCAGCAGCGACAAAAACTCAAGTGAGTTTACGCCCTTTTCCCAAAACCATGTGTCATTTGCGTTGAGATCGTCGGGATCCCAGTTTGACCATGTGCAGGGCAGACCGTCAGTGTCGCAAAGCTTGTAATCATGGCTCAATATGTGGTCTGTCACACGCTTTAACGACTCGGCGATTACCTTCTTTTCGTCCTCGTCGGCGACAAGGTCATAATACCACGCGCAGGCGTAATAGTGACCGACAACCTCATCGCTGGACGTCTCCCCTTTCCATTCGAGCTTGCTTGTTTCGTCCTTTGTGAGATGCCACTCAATGTCCCCGTCCCCGAACCTATGCTCTCCCGGGCGGCGGTACGCTCTCGCGGGGAAGCCCTCGATTCCGCTTATGTTTTGAAGCTTGAGGATGGCGTTCATAGACTCCCTTGCCGCCGCCTTCGCATTTGCGTCTTTGGTGACTGCATAGCGGAAGCTTTGCGCCGCGACAAATGTCGCCGTCCAAAGACCGTCGTTGTCTGATATTTCGACAGAGCCGCTGTCAATGTCGCCGTTTATGATATGCCTGTTGTTTATGTAGCCTTCGCGGTTGTGGTACTTTGCCGTTATATCCTGGAAAAACGCGGCCTTTTCTTCAAGCGACATGAGCTTGTTTGTGATTCTGCTAAGACCGGTCGGCGTTCCCACCCAATATTCGTCATTTTCGTCGTTAACCGCGACGGCATTGACCCTTGACCCGGGGAGCCAGCGGTCGGCGCCGATAAAGCTATGGTGTGTGCCTTTTTGCAGATAAAGTCCTATTTCCGTCCCGATATACCTTGCGCCGTCGCTTCCAAACCTTAGCTTTGTTATGGCGCATTTGGGCAAAAACGCGGAATCGGCAGGCGTCAGCCACTCGCTTTTGCCGTCGTATATCATAAGCCCGTCGTCGCTTCCGCACCAAATATGCCCCCACTCATCGGATATCATTGTATTTACCGCTGTGGACGGAACATAGGCGTGTGACGGCAGCACACAGCCCCAGCAAGGTCTTTTTCCGTGCAAAATCTGCAAAGCCTGCGGACTGAAAACATATACCTCGCCATTTCCAAAAGCCGTCATTGCCGTCGCTCCGGAAAACTCAAGGCTTTTCAGCTCGCTGAATTTGCCTTCCTCATATTTGTAAAGGCTTGAATCAGTCAGCAGCCAAACCTGACCGGCACCGTCGCGGCAAATATCAACAGCAGGCTCTTTAAAATCATGAAAGCCGCATGATTTTTTGTTGGAAATGATGTAAGCGATGTTTTCGGACAACGCAATCATCTTGCCGTCCTCACAGGCGAACAGCTCTTTGACAGGCGAGGATATTCCGCCGACGTCCATAAACTTCTTTCCGTTGTAAAGGCAAAGTCCGCTGTCTGTTCCGACAAAAAGCGTCCCGTCCGACGCAAGGCTCAAAGCCGTTACATTGTCTGACGGCAGCCCGTCGGCTTTTTTAAAGAATGTCCTTGTTTTTTGTGCGGATTTTTTAAGCAAAAGGCAGTTTCTTTTCATGTTGACCTCCGTTATTTCTTTTTATTGTATTTTTTATAAGCTTTAAAAGATTTGAAAAGTCGCCGCGGAAGAAAAGAATGTTTAATGCCGTCACGACAGTCCCGCTCACGGTGAACACGGCGGCGGCGTATAAAAACCAGTGAAAGTATGAATCGCCGAAAAACGGCGGCATAAGCGTTACGGCGGCTATGCTTAAAACAGATGCGGCGGCATTTACTGCCAGGCGCAGACAAAAATAAACAGGCGTTCTTTTAACAATGTTTTTCGAGGTATACAGTGCATATTGGACAGTGCGGAAGCACATTGCCGCAAGCGTCCCCACAGCGACGCCCGTTATGCCGAACGGGACGACAAGCGCGCAGGAAAGCGCAATGTTTATGAACGCTTCGGCAAACGCGCCGTTTCTTGTCTGCTTAAAATGACCTGCCGCAAGCGTGACGCTGTTATACGGAATACGCAGGCAAAAAACAGCCTCCGCCAAAGTCAAAACAAACGCAAATGCCGGTCGAAAATAATCGGCGTCTGTAATGTTTCGTGTATAAATCGAAACAAACGGCAAAACAAGCAAACCGGCGCACGTGAACAAAACAGTCGTCGCAACAAAGGAAACAAATTCGTAAATGCCGAAGTTTCGCCGAAGCGCCTCGTCCTCCCCTTTTGCTATCATGTTTCCGAAAGCCGCCTCGATTCCGGACGACAAGGTTGAGACAATCTTTTCGACGCCTATGACGACAGAATAATATACGGTGTAAACAGACACCTCCGAAATCCCGATTCGTGACGTCAGGCGAGAAAACACAGTCAGCAGAGCAATGTCTGTGTTGGTGTGCAGAAAAAATGCTATGTGATGACCGAGACCGTCCCAGCGCTGGCTGATGGCGTCGTTGTCGGGCTTTGCCTTTTTGTCGAGCTTGTATTTTCTGCCGACATAGCCGCGCAGGATGAGCGGGCGGAGAATAAAAACAAAAGATGTGCCGAATCTGACGATATGGATTGAGGCGCCGAAGTGTATAAAGGCAAGCACAAGCAGGGTATTAAGCAGTGTCGTAACAATTTGCAGCGCAGACGATATATAGCTTTTTTGATCAGCGTGCAGCAGAACTTGGCATGTCAATCCGAAATAATATTGAGCGAATGTGCCGGAGCCTATTATCAGCACAAGAAAAAAAGTAAAAAGCCAATCAAATTCGTTGCTCACAAGAAACGGAAAAAAGCAGGCTGTAAGGGCAAGATAAGCGGCAAAAATGAGCGCGACAGATTTAAAAAAACGGTCGGTAGCCTTGACAATCGAGCTTACGGCGCCCTTATCTCCCGCGGCAAGAGGACCGTAAAGAGCGGCGCGAACAACTCCCCCCACACCTGCCTCAAGCAGGACAATATAGCTTAAAAACTGCGTGATGGAGTATATTGTGCCGTTGACGGCGGAGCCGAAAGCCCCGATAATCGCGCGGGGCACAACAAGCCCGCAGATTATTGTCGTCAGCTGCAGCAAAAGAGATGTTATGACATTCCTTGCCGACTTTCTGCTGCGCAACAGCCATCAACTCCGTTCTTTATTTGTGACATAAAAGCTTTTGCCTCATCGCTTGAACGGCATAAGCCGTGCGGTATCTTTTTGTTCTGACAAGATAAAACTTTATATTTTGCGCTTTGCTGAAAAATCGGTTGCAGGAGGTGCTTGCGGCGCTTTTGTAAATGGTCAGACCCTCGGCTTCTTTAAGCAGCTTTGACGCACTTCCCATTCCAACGCTGTTTTTCGCCATAACCCCTATGTGGTTGTTAAGCTGCCTGCGGCACAAACGGAAAAATTCATCTTTTCTTTGGTTCGTGATAAAACCCTGCGCGTCAATCAGCGAATATATTGTGTCGGCGACAATCGAATACTTTTTAAGGCTGTCGCTGTCAAACATTTCGGAAGCTCCCACGCCTGCGCGATAGCGGTAAAGCGGGATGTTTAAATATAAAGTCTTTTCGGCGTTTGAAATGATATAGGCGCTTTGGAGCAAGTCCTCCCCGTGCTTTAAACCTCGAAATTTGCCGTAATCAAGGGAAATCGAAGCGATTTTCTTGCTGTAACACTTTGTGCTTAGTGAGTTGAGCCTTGCCGTCAGCAGCTCGCTGAACAGCTCGCCTTTGGAATCACCCTCAAAAATCCTCTCGCCGTCAAAATAAGTTTCCCTCCGCTCTCGCCCATCCGCGTAAAAGGAAACAAAATCAAAAAGAACAAGGTCACAGTCATGTTTTGCTATTGCCTCGGCCAATGTCTCGAAAAGACACGGTTCAAGCAAATCGTCAGAATCAACATTCAGGATGTATTCGCCCGCCGCTTTGTCAAGCGCCGTTTTCCTCGCGTTCAGCACACCGCGGTTTGATGTGTGCCAAACCTTGATTCGCCTGTCCTTTTCCGCGTATGAGTCGGCGATTTTGCCGCTGCCGTCAGATGAACCGTCGTCTATGACTATGACTTCAAAATCGGCGTATGTCTGATTAAGGACAGAGCGGAAAAAATCGTCAATATAGCTTTCTTTGTTGAAAACAGTTACAAGTAAGCTGAAAAAGACGCCGTCCGCCATGTGTCCACCTCCGACCCGTTAGATTTTGTTGCCGACCCCGCACCGCGCGTCCCGACAACGTAACCGGCAAACATAATCAATCATTTAAAATAAATTCATCATATTATATCACACTTTTCATTCTCATACAAGCAAAAAAAGACAGCGGTATGTGTTGAGATTTGTTGACTGTGTGTGTTATAATTCAAGTGTGGGAATTATGTAATGAGGTGGTATGATGCGTCTTTTTATTGCGATAAACTTTAATGACGAAATCAGAAAATTGCTGTCCAAGGCAGCGGATGAGCTAAAAAATCTGTCTGTGTCGGGAAGCTTCACAAGACCTGAAAACCTGCATTTAACCCTTATATTTATAGGCGAAACAGACAGGCTGTCGGACATAAAGCACTGCCTTGACATTGTGGAATGCCCGCCTTTTAAAATTGCTGTGGGCGGCGCTTACGGGTGCTTCGGCACAACCTTGTGGGCAGGCGTAAAAGCTGACGAGGAGCTTAATTTCCTCGTCAAAACCTTGCGGCGCGCACTCCTTGAAAAAGGATTTAAGATTGATGAGCGCCGCTTTAAGCCTCATGTCACGCTTGCGCGCAGCACTTCCGACTGCTCGGCAGCCGAAATGTCTTTGTCGTCCGCCGCGATGGCTGTAAACAGCATTTCTTTGATGAAGTCGGAGAGAATAAACGGGCTTTTGACTTATACTGATATTTATAAAAGACATTTAAACGGAGCGGCGCGGCAAACCTGACAGTTTTGAGCCGCACAGCTAAAATTGCAAAAGCGACCGCCCTTTGGACAGCCGCTTTTATTTTGTGCTGTTGTCGGCGCGTCAATGCGTGATTTCGTATTTAACAACGCCTTTCGCGTCCTTTAGCGTGACGCTTAATACTCCGATTTTTGCGCCGATATTGTCAAGGCTTATGTTGACGTCAAAGCGCCATTTGCCGCTTGTGATTTTGCCTGTCGCGTTGTCTATTGTGACATTGATTGTAGCATCCGTATATTTTAATTTAACTGTTCCCTCGGAATAATCAAACGTGACGCCTTTAAGCTCCGCCAGTGCTGTTTCGATGCTGTCAAGCACGCCGACTCCGTGGGCGACGGGGCCGTTTTGATTGCCCGTCACGCCGTCTGTCTGGTCTTTCAGCTCGATTGTGAGAGTCGTCGTCTTGCCGTTGTCGACAGCCTTTGCCGACTTTACATCGGAGGGCGAAAGCTTGTCATAGCTTCCCTCAATACCCGTTATCTGCACAGAATTATTTGCGAGCGCCCTGCGGGCAATCGGCTCAAAAGCGCTGATTATGCCGCCGACAAAACCTTTGCCGCCGTCAAGCGACGCAAGCGACATAACCTTGTCGGATGTGATTCCGGCCTTTTCTGTCTTTGCCGCGGCTTCCTTATATAAGTTGATAACACCCTCCGTCGTGTTAAGGTCAAGCTTTTCAGGTTCGGCGGTTTCCGTTTCGGCGACGTCTGCGGAAGTCTCCTCCTCGGTCTGTGACGGCTCCTCCGAAATGTCTGTCATGTCGTCCGTGACTGATTCTGTTTCGCTTTCAACAGCCTCTGTCGTTTCGTCGGCAGGCAATGTTGTCGTGTCGTCGTCCTTTCCGCCGCAAGCTGCCATGGACATGAGCATTAATAAAGCCAGTGAAAACGCAAAAAAACTCCTAAGTGTCATTTCAGCATCTCCTTTAAAAATTGTTGAACTGCTTGTTTGCTTTGAAATTGTAACATTGTTTTTAAAATAATGCAACATAAAATATTTCGCCGTCAACGTAAAACGTCATGTCACCTGCATAATGTCATAAAACACGGTAATTAAAAGCTCAAAAGCGAAAAATCAATGTGCAAGAAGCTTGAACAAGCCGCAAAGCATAAAAAGCTTGAACGGCATTGTTTTTTAAACGGCGTCGTGATAAAATAGGTTGATTTGAAAAGTTTTACGTTTTTTTGCACATTTCACCTTAAAATATCATATAATAATTATGAACGTTATTTACGGAGATGGGTGAAATGAAGCGATTGAAGCGCAGAAAAAGATACTATTCCCCGCGCCGAAAAAAGCTTTTTTTCCGTCTGTTTGCCGTTTCTGTCACACTTTTAACAATCTTCCTTTTTGCAGACGCGAAGGTTCGCCCGCAGGTCAACGAATTTGCCGCCTCGCGCGCCGTAGCCCTTGCGGAGCAATCTATCGACAGCTCTGTCACAGATTTGCTGTCGTCTCAAGGCTCCCTTTATGACAAGCTTGTCACCGTGGAAAAAAACAGAGAGGGGCAAGTGACGTCAATAAAAACGGACGCCCTCAAAATAAATCTTTTTAAGGCAAGTCTCGGCAAAACAATAGAAAGCCGCATTTCCGAATTTCATCGTTACACTGTTTCAGTTCCTGTCGGCTCTTTAACTGGCATTTATTTGCTTTTCGGCAGAGGTCCTAACATAAACGTCAAAATAACATTGACAGGCTTTGCTGTCTGCGATATTTCAAACCAATTTCTTTCGGCGGGAATCAATCAGACACTTCACCGCATGATGCTCAATGTGAGCGCAAGCGTCTGTGTTGTGCTTCCTGAAAGCAGTATGACGCGCAACATAAACACGCAATTTTGCATTGCCGAAACTGTCATTGTCGGCTATGTCCCGGACTTTTATGCAAGCTTAGAAAAAGACTAAGGATGTTTTATGATGAAAGAACTTGAAAACGCCCGCAAAAATGCGAACGAGCTTAAACAAAAGCTTAATTATCACACAAAAAAATATTATGTGGACGACGACCCTGAAATCAGCGATTATGAATATGATATGCTCCTGCGCCGCCTTGTTGATTTGGAGACGGCTTATCCGGAGCTTGTTTCAGCCGACTCACCGACTCAGCGCATAGGCGGGAGCGCTGAAAATCTTTTTTTGCCCGTCACTCACGAAGTTGTGATGGAAAGCCTTCAAGACGCGTTCAGCGAGGACGAGCTTTATGCTTTTTCAAAGAAAACAGCCGCCGCGGCAGACGGCGCGGAATATGTCGTCGAGCCGAAAATCGACGGACTTTCAGTTTCTCTCGAATATATAAACGGTGTGTTTTTCAGGGGCTCGACACGCGGCGACGGAAGCACAGGCGAGGACGTCACCGCAAACCTGCGCACAATTCGCTCCATCCCTCTTAAGCTGGCTGTTGAGCTGCCTTTAATAATAGTGCGGGGCGAAGTTTTTATGCCTTTGGAAGTGTTCGGCCGCCTTGCGAAGGAGCAGGAGGAAAACGGGGACAAGCCGTTTAAAAACCCGCGCAACGCCGCTGCGGGCTCTCTCCGTCAAAAGAACCCTCACATCACAGCCTCCCGCGGTCTTGACATATTTGTGTTCAATATCCAGCGCGTTGAAGGCGCTGTAATAAGCTCTCACAAGGAGTCGCTCGACTTTTTAAAAGAAATCGGCTTCAAAACAATCCCTTTTTATGAAAAGTTCTCATCCTTTGAGGATGCAGTCTCGGAGGTAAGGCGCATAGGCGAGATACGCGGCTCATTGCCGTTTGATATTGACGGAGCTGTCATAAAGGTCGATTCTTTTGAAAAACGCGCCGCTCTCGGAAGCACCTCAAAATTCCCTAAATGGGCGGTGGCTTTTAAATATCCTCCGGAGGAGAAAAAGACAAAGCTTCTTTCCATTGAGGTTAATGTCGGCAGAACAGGAGTTCTGACGCCGACGGCGGTTCTCTCCCCCGTCAGCCTTGCCGGGACGACAGTCAGCCGAGCGGTTCTGCACAACCAAGATTTTATAACCGAAAAAGACATCCGCATCGGCGACGACGTAATCATACGAAAAGCAGGCGACATAATTCCCGAAATTTTGGAGTCTGTCAGTCACGCCGAAGGCAGCGTCCCCTATCTCCTGCCTGAAAACTGCCCGTCCTGCGGCGCTGCCGCAATCCGCGAAAAGGGCGAGTCCGCCACACGCTGCATCAACCCCGAATGTCCCGCCCAGCTTCTCCGAAACATTATGCATTTTTGCTCCAGAGGCTCTATGAACATTGATGGACTCGGAAGGTCGATTATCCAAAACCTTATTAACGCCGGTCTGATAAAAAACGCCGCGGACTTATATTCTCTCACCGCCGATATGCTGTCCCCACTTGACGGGCTTGCGGAAAAAAGCGCCTCAAACCTCGTCGCGTCCATCGAACATTCAAAGGGCGTCGGGCTGTCCGGGCTTCTTCACGCTTTGGGCATACGGCATATCGGTGAAAAGGCCGCAAAGCAGCTTGCCGCTCATTTCGGCACTATCGACAAATTGATTGAAGCCTCCGTTGAGGAAATATCCGTCATCGAAGGCTTCGGGGAAATAATGGCGCGCAGCACAGTTGATTTCTTTCGGTCGCCGCAGGCGCTTGAGCTTGTTAAGAAGCTGAAAGCCGCCAATGTCAAAATGGAGTCTTTTGAGGTTACAAGCGACACAAGGTTCGCGGGAATAACTTTTGTCTTGACCGGCGCTCTCCCTTCGTTTTCAAGGTCGGAGGCGTCGGATATAATTGAGTCTTTCGGCGGAAAAACATCCTCGTCGGTGTCACGAAACACAAGCTATGTCCTGGCGGGCGACGAAGCCGGCGGCAAGCTGACAAAGGCGCAAGCCCTTGGCATACCCATTATATCCGAGGGCGAATTTAAGGCTATGATATCATAAAAGCCTTAGGGCAACACCGCGCAATGAGCGGTGTTGCCTTAGAAGTTTTCACAATAAAGCTTGTAAAACCCTTGCGGATACGCGCAGACGGGACACATTGGCGGAGCGCATTTCCCATTGTGAAGATGACCGCAGTTCATGCACACCCACCACTGCTCATCAGGCTTGCAAAACACATCGTCCTCCTCGATGTTTTCCAGCAGTATGCTGAACCGCCTTTGCTGATTCCTTGAAATCCCTCCGAGCTCGTCAAACAAATCCGCTATCTGGTCATACCCCTCCTGCCTTGCCGTTTCCGCATACGACTCAAACACAAGGTGCGACAGTCCCGCTTCATCAGCCAATGACTCCTGAAGGTTTTCGACTGTCGTGGGCATTTCGCGTATCAGCTCAAGCAGGATAACAGCGTGTTCTTTTTCTTCATGTGACGCTTTGTCGAATATGCTTCCTATCTGCTCAAAACCGTCTTCTCTTGCCTTGTCGCCATAAATCCTGTACTTTGTGGAAGTTGAAAGCTCTCCCGAATACGCGTTCCAAAGATTTTGGTATGTTTTACTCTTTTCAAACTCCAAAAAAATCACTCCCAGTCAATTTAAGTATATTATATAATATGCATCTTGTGAAAAAAGTTTACTGTTCCTGTCTGCGTTATGTCAAACTTTATCGGCGGCAGTCAAAAAGCGCAGCCCAACTTAAATAGGCAGTGGCGCCAAGACAGCAAAAGCGCCGAGCCAAGCATAGCGCTTTGAGTGGCGCGCCGCGCAGCTTTGACAATCTTGCGGACAGAAAGCTTTTATATATGCGGTCAAAAAGCTTTTTAAAGATTTTATAAATGCTTTCTGTCTTGATTTTTTGCTGTTGATGCTGTATAATTATATACATAATATTTTATTATTTGCTGAAACGAGGTGATGCTTCTTGTCGTTTGCCGATGAGCTTAGAAAAAAGGCTGACAGCGCCCCAAAAGAAGAACAAAACGCTGAAAACAGATATATGAACGAGATATACTTTTCACTTAAGGAAGGCATTGTTCGCTGTTTCCTCAGAAAATGTTATGAGGAAGCCTCAAGGGGCGAAACCCAATATGCCATGTTTATCGACTTTATCCACATCATCGGGATAATCCATGAGCAGGAGCGGACTTATGTAAAAGAGTCGGACTTTAACTATGTCAAGCACGTCCTCAAGATAAACAAAGACGATTTAAAGGCATTTCTTCTTAATGAAATGAAGAAAAACGAGCTGATAAATGTTAAAGTGACTGTCAGAGCGTCAAAAATGCTTGGTTATTTTGTTAAAATAAGCGTTTCATGGTAAAGCGAAGGGAGAACACCATGCCTGTGATTTTGTTTCAGGGCGATTCAATAACAGATTGTGAAAGATCAAGACAAAACGACACAAACAACGGCAACGGATATCCGGCGCTTGTGTCCTCCAAGCTGGGCTTTGCTTATCCGGGCGGGCATTTGTTTTTAAACAGAGGCGTCAGCGGGGACAGAATCGTCGATTTATACGCAAGAATAAAGTCCGACTTTATAAATTTAAAGCCCGATATCATCAGCATACTGATAGGCGTCAACGACGTATGGCATGAGCTTTCACGAGAAAACGGAGTGGACGCCGCAAAGTTTGAGATGATATATTCCATGCTCGTTGAAGAAATTCTCGACGCTTTACCTCTCGTTCAAATAATGATTCTTGAGCCTTTTGTCCTGAAAGCGTCTGCAACCGAGGGTGATTACGGCATCTTCAGGCAGGAGGTTGAAAAGCGGGCCGCGGCGTCAAAGCGCGTCGCTCAAAAACATGAGCTTAGTTTTATCCCGCTTCAAAAACATTTTGACAAAGCCGCGAAACGCGCGCCCGCCTCCTGCTGGCTCTCCGACGGAGTCCACCCCACGCCCGCCGGTCATGAGCTTATTTCCAAAGAGTGGATAAAGATGTTTGAAGCAATCAAATGATTCCAAAGGCGTAAATCACAGCATTTGCTTTATAAACAAAAGACTGTATCAGCCGCTTTTTTAAAGCCGCAACCCTTTTGCGTTAAACGGCGCGTCCTTAACGGATGCGCCGCTTTCGCGCGGGTCAGCGTTTGATACAGTCTTTTTATATTTAAGGCAACACGTCAATCAATCAGCCGATAAACATTTGTGTCCAGTAATTCCCGTCAGGAACATATCCGACGCCAATCTGCGTATAATCCTTATTTAAAATGTTTGCTCTGTGCCCGCTTGAATTCATCCAGCCCTTTACGGCGTCGTGCGGATTTTTATATCCCTTGGCGATATTTTCCCCGGCTGTCCTGTAAGAAATCCCGAAATCTTTAATCATCTTAAACGGTGTGCCGTATGTCGGGCTTGTGTGTGAGAAGTATTTCCTGTCATGCATATCAAGCGATTTGTAGCGCGCCACGCGTGATAACTGCCAGTTTGTTTTCAGCGGGCTTAGTCCGTACTCCCCTCTTATTTCATTTACAAGCTCAATTACTTCAGCCTCATATCCCGCGACTGACGCGTCTATTGTCGGGATTGTCAGCACATCTCCCGGGTAAATTAACTCGGGGTTTTTTATCTGCGGATTCGAGTGTATAATTTCACTTAATCCGACTTGGTATTTTACAGCAATTTTCCACATGCTGTCACCGCTTACGACTTTATGCGCAACGGCGGCAGACGCGGGAATGACAAGCTGCGCGGCCGCAATGCAGACAACAATAAAGGCCGTAAGCTTTTTAAATGCCTTTTTAATTTTTTTCACCTTCTTTCAATATAAAGTATTAGCTTTGACGCTGAAATCTTTCAAGGTAATATTGCTTAACAAATCAAATTTTAATCTGACGTGCCAAGTTGTTGATTAAGATTTTAAAACACGATGCTTTTTATGTGTATATTACATATTTTTGCACATAATATGTTTGAGCCAACTTGAAAGGAGCTTTTAAAGTGGAAAACAATATTAACAACATCAACAGGAAAAACGAAAACAGGAATGAAAATAAGAACGAAAACAGAAACAAAAACCGAGGCGAAAACAGGAACGAAAACCGAGGGGAAAATCGAGAGGAAAACCGAGGCGAGAACAGAGAGAAAAACAGAGCCGAAAACCGCAACGAAAACCGATTTGAAAATGAAAATGAAAACGAAGAACAGAATTAACTGCGCTGAAATCGGTGAATCCAAAATAAAAAAAGCAGCCGGAGGCTTTTAATCCGACAATAGTCCTTGGCAAACCGCGCATCTATCGACAATAAAAAAAATACACCGCGCCAAAGCTTTTATGAAACTCCTGCTTTGGCGCGGCGATATTTTGTTTTTTATTTCTAAAAACAGCGCTCGTGATGCGCCTGTTTGCAGGTTCCGAATTTCATGCACCTGTAACATATCTCATTTGTCAATTCGGCACCGTCAAAATAAGCTTTTAGATTGTCAAGGGTTGTGCGGGCGATATTGTTAAGTGCCTCCCCCGTTAAAAATGCCTGATGCCCCGTCACAATTACATTAGGCATGGTCAAGAGCCTTGCCAAAGTGTCGTCCTCAAGCACCTCATCTGAAAAATCCTCAAAGAAAATTTCTGTTTCCTCCTCATAAACATCAAGCCCGACAGCTCCGATTTTATGCTCCTTGATAGCGTCAATCAGCGAATTGGCGTCTATGAGCGCGCCGCGCGACGTATTGATGATATAAACTCCGTCTTTCATCAAAGACAAGGCGCGTTTGTCAATTAAATGCCATGTGTCCTTTGTCAGCGGGCAGTGCAAAGATATTATGTCCGACCTCGAAAAAAGCTCGTCAAGCGGGACATATTCTATGCCGCTGCCGGGCGTGGGAAAGGTGTCATACGCTATTATTTTCATGCCGAAGCCCCTGCAAATATTAATAAACACACTTCCTATTTTGCCCGTGCCGACAACCCCGACAGTCTTGCCGTGCAAATCAAACCCTATAAGCCCGGAAAGAGAAAAGTTATGCTCCCTCGTTCTGTTATAAGAGCGGTGTATTTTGCGGTTGAGAGTCAACAGCAGCGCCGCCGCGTGTTCGGCGACGGCAAACGGCGAATAAGCGGGAACCCGCAGAACATGTATTTTGCCAAAGGCTGATTTAAAATCCACGTTGTTATAACCCGCGCTTCTCATGGCAAGGACATTTATGCCCATTGAGTGAAGCCTGTGGATGGTTTTTTCATCAGCGGAGTCGTTTACAAACGCGATTACGCCGTCGCACCCGTCCGCCATGACGGCGCTGTGTTCATTAAGCTTGCTCTCAATATATTTTAATTCAAAGTTATAATCTTCCGACATCTTATCAAAATAAATCTTGTCGTAAGGCTTTGCGTCAAAAAAAGCAATTTTCTTCATCCTAAAGTCCTTTCAATTTAGAAACAAGTCAGATTATTCAATTCGGGAGCGCCTTTCACTGCGGCATCAGAAGGTGCGGCAGTTCACAACCGCGGCGTCCGTATGTTCACGCTGACAACCCCGCCGCTTCACAGAGGATATCATCCTTCCGCTTCTCTGTCAATAACAGGCAAACGGCGGGACAGTTTTTCCCGCCGTTAAAGAGATTTTACTTGGTGTATTTTTCGGAGCCTGTTTTAATCCACTTTTCGCGCTCTTTCTCCAGCTTTTTCTCTTTTTTTCGCGACATTCCCTGTGCAATCGCTGGATATTCATTTCCCGAATCGGATGTCGGCTGTATCTCGTATGTCCCGTACTTGTTTATCTGCTCATATACATTTTTCGGCTGTGCGTGGAACGCGTCGGCGCTCGGCGTCGGACACTGTTGATTATCTTTATTTTTGTTTTTGTTTTCATTTTTCATTTTGTTCCGCTATACCTCCTTTTTGGCTTTCTCATGTTGTTATCTTTTGCCGCAAAGATTTCAATATTCACCGTAACATTTTTTTGAATGAAAATTAAATCAAAGCGGGCGCCGCGGGCTGTTTCGACAATTCTCTCTCTTTTTAAAATCCCTCACACAAGCAAACATTTGTCGTGCCTGCAAATATATGCATCTGCCCCGCCTGACTATTTTTAATACGGCGTTAATATCATAAATAAAAAAACTTTACACCCGCCTTTTTGATCCGGTTCGTTCGCTGCGCAAAAAATCAAGGAAAATTTCATATAAAAGTCATGCGTATACTCAAGGAAAATCGTGCATAAATTCAGGAAAAAATATCGAACAAAAAAATCAAAGAAAAAGTTAAAACCTTACTTGAAATTAAAGATAAAACGTGATATAGTATCAGACAACGCAATGATGGAGAGAGTAAGCAAAAGAAACGGACATTCAGAGAAAGCGTGCCGCGGCTGAAAGCGCGCCCATATCTTAATTTTGCCGAAGTTCACTCCGGAGCGGCGCGGCTGAAACGACAGTAGGCCGCGACGGGCAGTCGCCGTTACACGACAAAGTGCGCCATCGAGCGCAGAGCGCCCGCCTTTTCGGCGGGAATGCAGGGTGGTACCGCGGAGAGAGCTTCTTCGTCCCTCATCGGGGGCGATTTTTTTTATTCCTTTCGGCCGCCGGACACCAATAATCCGCAACGGCGCCGACAGACGGCACCGATTTCACAGCCATTTTTATGAAGTTCCGCGGCGCCCGAAAAGCGCCGTTAAAATATCAAGAGGAGGTAAGCCATGATGAAATCTCACAGTTTCATCATGCGGTAAAATCTTATGAAACAGCAGCTTGAACAAATGCGGCTCGCGGCCGCCGAAAAAATTAAGAAAGCGGCAAGCCTGCCCGATCTCGAAGCTTTAAGGATATCATATCTCGGCAAAAAAGGTGAGTTGACGGCCGTCCTCAAGCAGATGGGAGGGCTTTCGCCGGAGGAGCGCCCCGCCGCCGGTCAGCTTGCCAACGAAATACGCGCAACCATAGAGGAGCTTATTGCCGCGCGCCAAAAAAAGTTTAAGGAAAAAGAAAAGTCAAAGCGCCTTGTTTCCGAGGCGATTGACGTGACGCTTCCCGGTAAATCTTCTCCCATCGGGCACAAGCATCCCATCTCGATTGTTCTGGACGAAGTGACAGATTTGTTTATCGGCATGGGGTTCAGCGTTGCGTCCGGGCCGGAGGTTGAGCTTGACTATTACAACTTTGAAGCGCTGAATATACCGCCGGGTCATCCGGCGCGCGACACTCAAGACACATTTTATATAACGGACAAGGTTCTGCTAAGAACGCAGACGTCGCCCGTTCAGATACGATACATGGAAAATAACAAGCCGCCCATACGCATCATCTCACCAGGAAGGGTTTACCGTTCCGATTCGGTCGACGCGACACACTCCCCTCTTTTTCATCAGATAGAAGGCCTCGTTGTGGACAAAGGCATCACAATGGGCGATCTGAAAGCTTGCCTTGAGGCAATCGCGAAAGGGATTTTCGGCGGCGGGACAAAGATAAGGCTTCGCCCGCATCATTTCCCGTTTACCGAGCCGTCCTGTGAGGTCGATGTATCCTGTTTTCGGTGCGGCGGCAGCGGCTGTCCCATGTGTAAATATGAGGGTTGGATTGAAGTGCTTGGCGCCGGGATGGTTCATCCAAAGGTGCTTAAAAACGGCGGTATCAACCCCGATGAATACAGCGGTTTCGCCTTTGGTGTGGGGCTTGAGAGGATAACTCTATTCCGATTTCGGATTGATGATATGCGTCTTCTTTTTGAAAACGACGTCAGGTTCCTTTCACAATTTTAAGTTATCAGAAAGGTGTAAAGTCAAATGTTATTATCAAAAAAATGGCTTAACGATTTTTTAAAGACAGATATAGCCGACAAAAAATTTGCAGGAATTATGACAATGAGCGGCTCAAAGGTCGAGGGCTTCCGGCGCGAGGGAGATGAGCTTGAAAAAATTGTCGTCGCCCGGATTATTTCACTTGAGCGCCACCCGAATTCTGACCATCTTTTCATTTGCTCGGCGGATGTCGGCGGTGAATCTCCCATCCAAATTGTCACGGGGGCGCAAAACCTCTCGGCCGGTGATTTTGTTCCCGTTGCGCTTGACGGTTCGGTCACAGCCGGGGGTAAAAAAATAAAAAAGAGCAAGCTAAGGGGCGTTGAAAGCGACGGTATGTTTTGTTCCCTCGGCGAGCTTGGGCTTACAGCCCACGATTTTCCCTATGCCGTCAGCGACGGTGTCTTTGTCCTCGGCGGCGACTGTGACCGTCTGCCCGGCGCCGATATCAAAAGCGCCATAGGACTTGACGACACAGTTTTTGAGTTTGAAATAACTCCGAACCGCCCCGACTGCCTTTCTGTAATCGGACTTGCCCGCGAAGCCGCCGCCGCGTTGGAGATGCCTTTTTGTGTTCCCGCCCCTTGTGTAAAAGCAGGCGCGGGCGATGTCGGGGACTGCCTTAGCATTGATATTTCTGACAACGAAAAGTGCTACAGATATGCCGGAGCCGTCGTTAAAAATGTTCGCATAGCCCCCTCTCCGCGCTGGATGCGCGAAAGGCTGCGCGCCGGAGGTGTTCGCCCGATAAACAACATTGTCGACATCACTAATTTTGTCATGCTCGAATACGGTCAGCCGATGCACGCATTTGACTATCGTTTCCTTGAGGGCGGTTCTGTAATTGTCCGCACGGCAAAGAAGGGCGAAACGATAACAACTCTTGACGGTGTGCAGAGGGCTTTGTCCGAAGATATGCTTGTCATTGCCGACGCCGTTAAGCCTGTGGCTGTCGCCGGTGTCATGGGCGGCGAATACAGCGGAATTATGGACGACACGCAGACAATAGTCTTTGAATCCGCTTGCTTTAACGGTCCGTCCGTCCGCTCAACTTCAAAAAAACTCGGAATGCGCACAGAAGCGTCGGCAAGATATGAAAAAGGGCTTGACCCCAAGGGCTGCCGCGCCTGCCTTGACCGCGCGCTTGAGCTTGTTCAGCTGCTTGATGCCGGCGATGTTGTAAACGGTGTTATTGACTGTGACAAGACGGCGGACGCGCGGGCGACTGTTCAATTTGACCCTGACTGGACAAACAGCTTCATCGGCATAGATATGTCCGCCGACGAGCAGGCAAAAATACTTGAGCGTCTCTCTTTCAAGGTTCAAGACGGAATTGTAACAGTCCCCTCTTTCAGAGGTGATGTTGAACACAAAGCCGATATCGCGGAGGAGGTTGCCCGTTTTTACGGCTTTGAAAACATCAAAAGCCACCCGATTATCAGCACGACGGCGGGCGCGCTGAACGACACACAAAAGCTTCAAAAGCTTGCGGGCGACATTTTGCTTGCGCAGGGGCTTACTGAAATTATGACTTATTCTTTTATCAGCCCCAAATCCTATGACAAGATAATGCTCGGCGCCGACAGCCCGCTGCGTAAATCAATCGTCATATCAAACCCTCTCGGCGAGGATACAAGCGTCATGCGCACCACTTCCGTCCCGTCTATGCTTGAGGTGCTTTCACGCAACTTTAACAACCGCAACGCCGCGGCAAGGCTTTATGAGCTTTCTACTGTCTATATACCAAAAGACGGCGAGGAGCTGCCGGAGGAAAAAATCACGGTGTCGCTTGGGATGTATGGCGAGGGGCTTGACTTTTTCTCGTTGAAAGGCGTCATAGAGGAGCTTTTACTTTCCTTCGGGATTTGCGACTGCGACGTGGAGGCTGTGACGGACTGCGCATACCTCCATCCCGGCAGGGCGGCAAAGCTGACGGCAGGCGGCGATGAGCTTGGCATTTTCGGAGAGGTGCATCCAGATGTTCTTGACAATTATGAGATTGACACAAAAGCATATGTCGGCTCCGTCGATTTTAACACTTTGAAAAAGCACGCCGACCTTGCAAGGTCTTACAAGCAGCTGCCCAAATTCCCGGCGACGACGCGCGACCTTGCTTTTGTTTGCGACAAGAGCCTGCCCGTTCTTACTTTGAGACGCGCGATTTCAAGCGCCGCCGGAGGTGTTCTCGAATCCCTGACATTGTTTGACGTGTATGAGGGTTCGCAAATCCCCGAGGGCATGAAAAGCGTCGCTTTCAATCTTGTTTTGCGCTCACCCGATAAAACGATGACGGACGAGGAGGCGGACGACGCCGTCCGGCGCTCTGTAAAAGCGCTTGAAAAGCTTGGTATTTCACTGCGCGGGCAATAAAAAATAATTAAGAGATGGTTAATAATTTGTAAAGGTCATTGTATTTTGCCGCCTTTTGGTATATAATAAAAAGGTATTGTGACAAAGGGGTGATTATGTGTCTGATAAGACTATCCAGTTTTCCGTAAGAGACGAGCACGAAAATGAGGTGCGGCGAATTTTAACAGAGGTTTATAAAGCGCTGAGCGAAAAGGGATATAATCCTGTCAGCCAAATAGTCGGATATCTTTTGTCCGAGGATCCCACCTACATCACCACACATAATAACGCTCGCAGTCTTGTAAGGCGCATTGACAGGGACGAGCTTCTCCAAATTCTCGTCAGAGATTACTTGGGGATAAGATAAACGCGCGAAAGGATGAATTGCAATGCCCGCAAAAAAAGTTAAGTTTTTAAAATATAAAGGCAAACCACTCGTGCGCAAGGACAACACAATTTATTACGGCGACACGTCTGATGAATTTGTGCTTGTGCTGCAAATAACAAGCACAAAGGATTTCAACGGTCTCAACATCGCCGATCGCGTCATTGTTCAGCTTGTCAGCACCGATTCGGATTTGCGCCCGCGCGACCGCATTGTCAAAAAAGGTGAAAGGCGCGGTCTTTTTGACGCCATTGACCTTGGCAGTGTTTGGCTTGAGCGCGCGCTTAGCAAGCCCGCATAATGAAAGCCGCCCTTTATACGCTCGGGTGCAAGGTCAACCAATATGAGTCTCAGGCAATGTCGGAGATTCTTTTAAAAAATGGTTACACAATTGTCCCGCACACTGACATTGCTGATGTTTACATTGTCAATTCCTGCACGGTGACCGCCGAAAGCGACAGAAAGACGCGCCAAGCGATACGCCGCTTCAAAAGGCGTAATCCACAATCCGCCGTCGTTCTCACAGGCTGTGTTCCTCAAGCTTATCCCGACGCGTCAAAGCGCCTGTCTGATGCCGATATTCTCCTTGGAAACAAGAGCAACGGCAGGCTTTTGGAGGCGCTCGATTTATATTTTTCGTCAAATAACAGGCTGGTGTTGATTGAGCAACATCGGCCTGATGATGTTTTTGATTCGCCGTCGGTTTCAGGCTGCCTCGGGCGCACAAGGGCAAGTATCAAGATAGAGGACGGCTGCAACCGCTTCTGCTCCTATTGCATCATCCCCTACGCCCGCGGAAATGTGCGCTCAAAGCCGATTAAAGACATTCGCGGCGAGTCGCAAAGGCTTGCCGGCGCAGGTTTTCGCGAGCTTGTCCTTGTCGGAATCAATCTGTCGGCTTACAGCTTTGAAGGTCACGACATCTGTGACGCCGTCGGCGCGGCTTCGGAGCCTGACGGCATCAAAAGGATTCGTCTCGGCTCGCTGGAGCCTGACCACCTTACGGACGATGTTTTGGAAAGGCTTTCAAAGCACAAAAAGCTTTGCCCGCATTTTCATATCTCACTGCAAAGCGGATGCGATGAAACACTCAAAAGGATGAACAGACATTACACCTCAAGCGAGTTTGAAGCACTTTGCCAAAAGCTGCGCGCGGCTTTCCCCGGTGCAGCCATAACTACTGACATCATGGTCGGCTTCGCGGGCGAAAGCGAGTCCGAATTTGAAGCCACAAGGCTTTTTGTCGAGAATATAAAATTTGAAAAGGTTCATGTGTTTCCTTTTTCGGCGCGCTCGGGCACATCCGCCGCTTCGTTTCCAAATCAGGTCGAAAAATCTGAAAAAGAGCGGCGCGCAAGGCTGATTTCTGAAACGGCTGACAAAACGCGCGCTTTGTTTTTCAAATCGCAAGCAGGAAAGACAGTCGAAGTGCTGGCGGAACGCGAAACAGAAGGCATGTTTGAAGGGTTCACAAGAAACTATACGCCTGTTCGCTTCAAGGGCAAATGCAAGTCGGGAGAGCTTGTAAACGTAAGGATAACGGGAGCGGATAGCTCCTGCTGCATCGGCGAAATGCTTTAAGCTTTTGCGCAAACATATTCTGATGTTTTTTGTCCGATCAAAAAGGGCGCCCGTTTGCTTGGGCGCCCTTTTTGGCTGTTTGTTCTCAATCTATATTCAAGGCGCTTGTTGCGCGCCCGCTTTTATGGGAAGCGTGCCGAACTGTCAGGACTCGGCGATAGCGCTTAGCTTGAGTATAGATTTGATCATTTTCCAGCTGAACTTCCTTGACGATGAGATTTCATCCATCAGTTTCATACCTATCTCGAACTTCTCTTTGTTGGTCATCATTTAAATCACCCTTTCTTTTTGTTTCTGGCTTAATTATACCATGAATTCACAAAAAGTCAAGTGATTATGCACAAACGAACCGCGGCTTAGTTGTGCATTATGACGAACCGGTGAGTTGGAGTTATGTATTAAGGCTCTATATAAATAGCAAAAAGGCATAAATTCTTTTGTGCATATTCACCAACGGATGTTACGCATTTTTGAACTTTATGACGAAGAAATTAAGTGTTTCTAATTTAAGAAAATAAAGTTTGTAGAACTTTTTTGTCTTTACCAGCCATATTTTTCGCTTCCCCATTTCTTTTCGACGAGTGTTTGCTCCGTATAAATCAGCGTGTTGTCAGGCACGTCTTTGTTTAAAATGACGCCCGCGCCGACAACGCTGTACGGACCCACCTTGACGCCGGGCATTAAAATGGCGTTAACTCCGGTGCGGCAGTAATCACCGAGGAAAACGGCGTCGCCCCAGCCGGTGTGAAACTCCCTCCTGCCCTTGACATTTTGGAGCGTTATGGAGTCGTCAAAACGCAGACTGCCGCAGACAGTCGCCGCGCCAAGGTCTGTGTTTTCGCCTATTATTCCGTTCCACTCCATGTAATGGTAGAGGTAAACTCTGTCAAGTATCATCCCGTCCAGCTCCGCGGCGTGGCTGATGATGCATTCGTTGCCGACAGTCGAGCGCTCCTCAATAAAGCAGGCGTTGCGCACCTTGCTGTCGTCGCCGATCACAACATTGCCGCTGACAATCGCGCCGTTTTGGATTTCGCTGTTATCGCCGACAATAATGTTGCCTGTTATGATGACATTTTTGCCGATGACACTGTTTTTGCCAAGCTTTACAAAGCCGCTGACAGCCGCTGTCTCGTCAATCGACGCGCCCTCCGCCAACTCATTTTTTTTAAGAGCGGAGCAGCGGAGACTGTTTATTTCTGCGTTTGCCTCAAGTATATGCCAAGGCTTATCAATGTCAAAAATCCTTTGCGAGCTTTCCAGCGCCCTTATCTTTGTCCCGCGCTTCATTTCATCGCCGACACTGATTTCAAGAAACCCCTCCACAGGCGGCATCATGCCGACTTCAACGTATGCGAATCTTCTTGAATTAAATTGAAGCACGTCAAAAAAGCTCTTTTTAAAAGCGAAGCCGCCGAAAAAATGTGTGCTTTCACCGCGTGAGTGACCCCAAACGCTGCCGATATAGCCGTCGTCAATTTCACAGCCTATCCTGTCGCCGCTCCTGTCAGGTATTTTGCCGACAAGCGCCGTGTTTTCGCCGCTTTCTGTAAAAGCCTCAACAAGCGCCTTGATGTCGCTTTCGGAAATGATTGTGTCGCCGTACAGCGCAAGGAAATCCCCGTCAATAAACGCGCTTGCCCGCAAAAGGGAGAACGCCGTTCCCTTCGGCTTGTCGTCGGATATGACCATGACATTTTTTGAGTCGCGGAAATAGGAGTAAATCTCCTCTATGAACCTGCTGCCGACAATGACAATATTGTCAAACCCCATCGACGTCAGCGCGTCTACGGAATATGCGACTATCGGCTTGTTTGAAACAGGCATCATGGCTTTGCATCTTATTTGTGCGTAAGGCCAAAGCTTTGTGCCCTCTCCGGCGCATAAAATAACAGCGTTTTTCATGATTTTCCCCCTAAATTTAATTGCGTGTCAAAATATTACATCTTTAAAATATATTCCACAGCTTCGTTAAAGCTGAAATTCGCAAGAACTTCCGGCTTGCTTAAATATTCGTCATACTTGTCGGCAATCTGTTTTTCAAGCTCCTTTTCGCCTGCCATAAAACGGCGGCACAGCTCAAGCGTTTCGGCGCAGAGCAAAAACTTTTTGACCCAGCGCGACATTTCCCCGACAAGCTTATCGTCGCTGTTTTTTAAAAAACGCACGCATTTTGACAGCTTGCCTGAATATTCTGAAAAAACGCGCAGCGCCTTTTCGCTGTTTCCGGTGTAGAGCTGTGTCTGTATTTCACCGAGAGCGTCGTTCATCAGCCTTGAATTCTCGCTTTTGAGACACGATGTGAAAAGATGGTCGGCAAAATATGCAAAGGTTTCATGTTCTTCGCCGACGACAGTTTTAAGCGCGTCTTTCCATGAGTTTTCGGCATCATAACGCAGAGGGTCCCAGAGGTAGTCGGCGACTGTAAGAAGCGGTATCTTTGAGCTTTCGCAATATTCCATGCAGTTTGATATGATCCCCTCCGAATATTTGAAAAGCTCCGGCTCCCTGCCGTCTATGTATCCCAAATGCATTTCGTTTATCATTTCGGCGTCGTTTACGGGGAAGTTGTCCCAATAAAGAGGGCGCCGCCGCGTGCTTTCGATGAAACGCGCCGCCTCAATCACAGTCAGCTCCTGCGAGCAGATGTTTCTGCCTGTCCAAAAAAGGCTTATGTCCGGCTCGATCCCTTTGCCGAGCTTTGTTATAAAATATTCGTCTCCCCTGCCGTGATATTGCAGCGGACAGACAGTCAGTTTTATGCCGCGGTCTATCGACTTCAACGCGTCATAAACCTTGTTCGCAAGATAAATATGCGCCTCGACTGTCTCCCCCCCGAACATTTCGATATCTTCGGCATATTGGAGATTTTCAGGTATATCGTCAAGCAGCAAGCCAAAATTTTTAATCCCCGCGCCGTAAAGCTGGCGGAATTTTGCCATCAGCTTTGTAAAACAGTCTTCGTCTGAATATTTCATGCTCAAACCGGGAGCTATGCAAAAATGCAAGTCGACAAAGCACTCATCGGCAAGCTGTTTTATGCGTATAACCTCGTCAAAATAGCTTTTCGGATAAAGCTTGTCCCATTTTTCGCGATGGAATTCATCGTCCTTCGGCGCGTAATAATATGTGTTCATGCCGCGCTCTGACATAAGTCTCAGCATCGAGGCACGCTCATCAAAGCTCCACGGCTTGCCGTAAAAGCCCTCGATATAGCCGCGGCGCTCAAAAAGCGGATAGTCAAAAAATTCGCCCGCCAAGATGAAACCGTCTGAAATTTGGCGAAACAATCGGCACAAGGCATAATAAAGCGCTCTCATTCCTCCGAATATTATGCTGACATTTACGCCGCCGTCTGTTTTTGTTGCCTTTACTTTAAACTTTTCGTCAGTCAGCCGCCGCGCTTCCTCTATATAAGTCATATCGCGCGCGCCGCTGAATTCAGCCGAAATTGTGATGTTTCCGCCGCCGCCGAATGGTATGCCCATCTTTTCGCAGGTTTCGGCGATAAATTCCGCGTGTTCCCCCGTCGGGAGAACCTTGCGAACGCCGCCGAGAAAAACGCGTTCAACAGCCGTCATATTTTTTTGTGAGTTTGATTGCGTCATGCTTATTAATCCCCCGTTTAATATTGCTTTTTATTGTTTCGCAGACCTTGACACCGCACAGCCTGTAAGCGGCAAAAACAGCGCCGATTTCAGGCGGATATTCAAGCAAAAATACTTTTGCAATGTTTTTTTGCGCAAGCGCGCTCGTAAACCTGCTCAAAAACAGCGGTATATGCTGAAATGCGCCGCCCCAAAGCCCCACGGGAATATCGTCGGGATAGTCTTTTAAGAGCGCGGCAGCCGTCCGCGCGAGGTCGTCCGCGCCGTTCGTGATTATTTCCGCCGCCGTCTCGTCGCCGTTTTCAGCGCATTTGCGCACCTTTGGCAAAAAGGAAGCGATGTCCTGCCTGCTTATCGGCGGGTCATAAAAAATGCTTATTAAATCGTCAAAGCAGTCCGCTTTATAAAAACTTAGAACCGCTCCCGTCAGCGCCGTCGGCCTTGCGGAGCCTTCTCCGCCCCTTATCCCCGCCCTTATGGCGTCAAGCGACATCCTGTAGCCGCTCCCCTCGTCGCCGAGAATATATCCCCAGCCGCCCGCGTGGCGCACAATGCCGCCGCTGTCCCTTGCCGCAACCATCGAGCCTGTGCCGCTTATCGCGACAGCGCACGCGCCGTCGGTCAAGTGAGTTTCAAGAGCTATGTGCAAATCGCTGTCCATACAAACCATGTCCGCGCTGATTACGCCGCCGGTGAAAGCCTCAAGCTCGTCGGCGGATGCCCTGCCGTTTAAGGCGGACATGCCGATAAATGCTGATTTAAAGCAGGCGATACCTGTCTTTTCCTTTATGCTTGAAAGGATAGCCGACATATTGTTCCGCGTTTGGGACATTTCGTTTGAGTAAAAATTGATGCTGCCGCCGACTTCCGCCGCCGCGATGTTTCCAAATTCATCCGCCACGACAGCCGTCGTTTTGCTGCCGCCGCCGTCAACTCCCAAAAAATATGATGAATCGCCCATGACTTCACCCCACTGCAACAATTTTACACGCGAACTGAATAAATGTCAATCTTGCCTTTGAGGGGCGTTTGGCTTGGAGCATATATTTTTGTCATATACATTTTTTAATTGCGGTTGCATTTTGAGTTTAACAAATGGTATAATCCTCATATATAAGGATATTTTGTTTTCATGCACGCTTGCTTTGCGCAAATGCCGCGCCTTGCCGCAAGCTTTTACAGTCCATCTGCTTTTGTTTTTATTTTCGGTTCGCCGATATTTTTGAAAGGAGAATTCACATGAAAAAGCTACACGCAATCATCTTGACTTTTTTTGTTTCCGCGCTTCTTGCCGTGATTTTCACATTCTCAGCCGCGGCTGTGCAGGACCCTGTCTATTACAGCGCATACGGGGCGGTAGGCGACGGAGTCACAAACGACTTTGAAGCCATCCGTCAGGCTCACAAAGCCGCCAACGCCGCAAAACTGCCCGTAAAGGCGGATCCGGGCGCAACCTATTATATTCCCGGTGCGGCGAAAAGCATCGAAATCAAAACAGACACCGACTGGGGCGACGCGCGGTTTATCATTGACGACAGCGCCGTCACCGAAGATGAGAGCAGGCACAATATTTTTATAGTCTCCTCATATCTTGACACAATTCGGATAACGGAGATAGAGAGTCTTGCAAAAAACCAGACAAAGCTTGAGCTTGCGCTGCCTCACGACTCGCTAATCATCGCAACGGACGACACCACCACGCATTATGTCCGCTTCGGCATCAATGCCGACAACGGCGTCCCTCAGCTTGATCTTTTTATTGTGGACAAGGACGGCAATGTCGCTCCCGACACCCCTATCGTCTGGGATTTTGATAATATCACCTCCATGACCGCCTGTCCCATTGACGAGGAGCTTCTCACGATTCAGGGCGGTCACTTCACCACCATTGCAAATCAGGCGAAATGGGGCAGCCCATATTACAGCCGCGGTATTTCCGTGCGCCGCTCAAACGTGGAGCTTAAGGATATTTACCACGCGGTTGAGGGCGAAAAGGCAGGAAAAGGCGCGCCGTATATAGGCTTTTTCGGTATGTCGCGCTGTGCTTATGTCACATTGCGAAATTGCAGTCCCACAGGGCATTTGAGGGTTGCGGACGGCACTTATGACATCATATTGGAACAGTCCTCCAACGTCAGCTTTATTGACTGCAAGCAAACTAACGACATCAACGACGTAACGCTTTGGGGCGTCATTGGCTCCAATTTCACAAAGAATCTGCTGCTGGACTCGGTGCGGTTTTCCCGCTTTGACGCCCACAAGGGAGTCACGAACGCGACTATCCGAAATTCCGAGTTGGGACATCAAGGAATCGCGCTTATCGGCTTCGGCACCTTTTTGATTGAGGACAGCACTGTCCGCGGCAGAAGCTTTATCAACCTGCGCGAAGATTACGGCAGCACATGGCGCGGCGACATCATCATCCGCCGCTGCAAATTCATCCCAAGCAACGGCAGACCTCGCTATGAAGCAACTGTCGTCAACGGAATTAATTTAGGCAATCATGATTTTGGCTACGATTGCCATATGCCGTACACAATTACAATCGACGAGCTTTTTGTCGACGACAGCAAGTGTCTGTGCAGAACAAAGCTGTTCGGAAGGTTCGACTACTCTGACATTTTCACGCGCATCAGGCGCATGCTCGGCAAAAGCCCCTATCCTTATGAGCTGACAAAGGATGTTTATGTAAAAGACTTCACCACCAAGTCCGGGCGCTGCTGGGCGTTAAGCGGAAATAAGCTGCTGTTCAGACGTTATATTCTCCCCACTGTTAATATACATTTTATATAAAGATGCGCGGCTGAATTTTGCGCCGACCGCACAAAATCGGCGCGCGAAAGCTTGCCGAAATGTTTGCGCAAGTCAATCTTGCGCTCTCATTCGGCAGGTTGTCTTGCGCTTTCACGAGGGAATTTATCTTTCGCATTCATACGGAAGGTTATTTTGAGAATATCTTGCGCTCTCTTGTTATTGCATTTTAAAATTAATTATGTTAAACTTAATTGACACAAAGCGCACTGACCGCCGCCTTTGAATTTGGCGCTCTTTTGCGCACGCTTGTTTTAAGGCAACACCGCGCAATGAGCGGCTGAAGCCTTTGTTGTGCGGTGCTGCCTTATATTTTACTTTTAAAAAAGAAGGTTAATATGATAAATTTTGTTGTTCCGTGCCTTTTGGGGCTTGAGGGTCCGATATCCGACGAGCTTCGGGCAATGGACGCGCAGAACGTCCGAGCAGAAAACGGACGTGTGCTTTTTTCCGGCGACGAGCATATTCTTGCCCGCGCCAACATATGTTCGAGATTTTCAGAACGTGTTCAGATTCTTGTGGGAAGCTTCGAGGCAAAAAGCTTTGAGGAGCTTTTCCAAGGCGTCCGCTCATTGCCTTGGGAAGAATGGATTGGCGAGGAGGACGCTTTCCCCGTTAAAGGATATTCCATAAACTCAACACTTTTCTCTGTCAGCGACTGCCAGTCGATTATAAAAAAAGCAGTCGTCGAGCGACTTAAGAAAAAGTACAAATCAGTGTGGTTTGAGGAGACGGGCGCCGTCCGGCAAATACAGTTTTCTATCATTAAAGACAGCGCCAGCCTGCTGATAGACACATCCGGATATGGTCTTCATAAGCGCGGCTACAGGCTTGAGGCGTCGGAGGCTCCGCTTAAAGAAACGCTTTCGGCCTCCCTTTGTTATCTTTCAAAGCTTCGCCCTTATCACACCCTGTATGACCCGATGTGCGGCTCCGGCACCATAGTCATCGAGGGTGCTATGATGGCGATGAACATAGCTCCCGGCATCAAGCGCAATTTTTCAGCCGAGCGGTGGGAGCAGATTTGCCCCGATGTTTGGAAAGAGGAGCGCGAGCGCGCGAAACAGCTTGAAAAACGGCAGTGTGATTTCTTCGGCTACGGTTCCGACATCGACAAAAACGCTGTTGAAATCGCCAAGGCAAACGCCGCGCGCGCCGGAGTGTCAGCTAAGACAGGCTTTGATGCCGCCGATATAAGCGCCTTTTCACCGCGCACGGATCGCGGCACGGTCATATGCAATCCGCCTTACGGCGAAAGGCTTCTCAACATTAACGACGCCGAAAACCTATACCGTGAAATGGGCAGGATAATGCCCCGCAAAAAGGGCTGGTCATACAGCGTTATATCCCCGTCTGAAACATTTGAATATTCATTCGGCAGGAAATCCGACAAGCGCCGCAAGCTGTACAACGGCATGATTAAATGCGATTTGTATATGTATTTTAAATAAATTGAAAGGGTTTGAGGATATGAGGCACGTTTTCATTGTCAATCCCACAGCCGGAAAAAAGGGGCGCGCCGCCGCCGCCATTATTCCGGAAATTGAGGAGTGCTGCAAGCGCCGCGGTCTTGACTATGTTCTGCATGTCACCACAGCACCGAACGACGGTTTGGAATTTGCGCGTGAGACGGCAAAAACAGGCTATCACGTCAGGATATACGCCTGCGGCGGCGACGGCACTCTCTATGAGGTGGTCAACGGCGCTTACGGCTATGACAACGTCGAAATTGCCGCTGTTCCGCTTGGCTCAGGCAACGACTTCATACGGCTTTTCGGAAAGAAAGAGGAGCTTGCGAACATAGACGCGCAGGTGGAGGGTGTCGCAATTGACCTTGACCTTATACGCTGCGGCAACCGCATAGCCATAAACGAATGCTCAATGGGTGTCGACGCCGAAGTCTGCGCAAAGCAGGCGACTTTCAAAAAGTTTCCGTGGCTCAGCGGCGAAGCGGCTTACACCGTGTCGCTGCTTTGGGCTTTTACAAAAAAGATGAAAAACACTTTCACGATACAATTTGACGACGAAGAGCCTTTCACAGACGATGTCATATTTTGCTTTTGCGGCAACTCACGCTGGTATGGCGGCGGCTACATGGGCGGACCTTTGGCATTGCCCGACGACGGGTGGCTTGATGTCATCATTGTCAAGCGAGTCAGCAGGCTTAAGCTTCTTACTCTTATCAACAAATACAAAAACGGCCGTCATCTTGACTGGGATATCACTTTGTTCAAGCGCGTTAAAAAGGTGTCTGTCCACAGCGATGTTCCCGCCGCCGTAAACATAGACGGAGAGTGCGATTTTGTAAACGACAGCACCTTTGAGATAATCGAAAAAGGCGTCAAGTTTGTGATACCAAGCAGCTCCGCGTACATTGAGGACAGAAAAAGCGGTAAAATAAGCGGTGAGGAACGCCAAAAAATAAAAGCGACGGAATGATATACTAATGAGCTATGCCGACAATGTTCTTATCGAAAACCTTAAAGATATTCTTAAAAACGGTGTGTGGGACAGCGATATGCCGGTTCGCCCGCGATGGGAGGACGGCTCCCCCGCACACACCGTCAAAAAGTTTGCGATGGTCAACAGATACGATCTTTCAAAGGAGTTTCCCATCATAACTCTCCGCAGGACTTTCATCAAGTCGGCTGTGGACGAGCTTTTGTGGATTTGGCAAAAGAAATCTAACAATATCCGTGATTTGGGCTCGCGTATCTGGGACTCATGGGCGGATGAGACAGGCAGCATCGGCAAGGCTTACGGCTATCAGCTCGGCGTTAAACACAGTTACCCCGAAGGCGAGTTCGATCAGGTGGACAAGGTTATTTTCGACTTAAAAACAAACCCCGCCAGCCGCCGTATAATCACAAACATATATAATCACGGCGATTTGAGCGAAATGAGGCTGTACCCGTGCGCTTACAGCGTGACCTTCAACGTGTCCGGCAAAAAGCTCAACGCCATATTAAACCAGCGTTCACAGGATATGCTTGTCGCAAACAACTGGAATGTGTGTCAGTACGCGGTTCTTGTGCATATGATGGCTCAGGTCTGCTCACTTGAGCCGGGCGAGCTTGTCCATGTCGTCGCGGACGCCCACATTTACGACAGGCATATTCCGATTGTTGAGGAGCTGCTCAAAAAAGAGCCGTTTCCCGCGCCGAAATTCAAGCTCGACCGCTCTGCGGACGATTTTTATCAGTTCACAAAAGACAGCTTCTCACTCGCCGATTACAAATATCATGAGTTCGCGCGGAAAATACCGGTCGCCGTATGATTGCGCCCTCATTTCTTTAGAAGGGGAAAATAAATGAATTTAATCGTTTCCGTCAGCAGCGACTGGGCAATAGGTTTTGAAAACAAGCTGCTTTTCCATGTTTCGGAGGACATGAAGTATTTTAAGTCAATGACTGTCGGCAAGGTCGTCGTTATGGGTGAGAACACATTTCTCTCACTGCCCGGTCAAAAGCCTCTTTGTGACAGAGTTAACATAATCATTTCTGACAATATGTCTTTTTCCGCCGAAGGGGCGGCAGTCGTCCGCTCTCTCGGCGAGCTTTCCGCGGCGCTTGCGCAATATGATTCGGACGACATTTTTATTATCGGCGGGGCTATGTTTTATGAAACTATGCTCCCCTACTGCAAAAACGCCTATGTGACACAGTTTTATGCCGCAAAGGAAGCCGACAGGTTTTTCCCGCGCCTTGACTTGAGCGGCGAATGGACGCTTGCCGAGCGTTCCGATATGCGCGAATTCGGCGGCGTGCGGTTCACTTTTGATAAATATATTCATGACGAAAACAAAATAAAAGATTTTTAAAAATGCTTGACTTTTTAAAATAGCTGTGATATATTGCTGTAAACCGATGAAGAAGAGCAAGTAAGCGTTGCAGATTACGGTCAAGAGAGTCGCAGGCGGTGTGATTGCGGCACGGAAAACAGCGCAGAATGGGCTTCCGAGGGCGGGCTGAAATTATAGTAAGCGAGCCGGAGTATGGCACTCCGTTAGCAAAAGCCGGCATATGTTTGTATGCGCTAAGTGGATGCCTCGGCATCAAGCAGGGTGGCACCGCAGGAGCTTTTCGCTCCTGTCCCGGCAGTAATGTAGGGACAGGGCGTTTTTTTGCGCTCTTTCCCAAAATGCGAAAGGAGCAATTACCATGTCAGCAAAAGAAATCCCGTACAAAATCTACCTTGAGGAAAGCGAAATGCCGAAGCAATGGCTGAACATCCGTGCGTTCATGAAGAACAAGCCCGACCCGCTTCTCAACCCGGGGACGCTCAAGCCAATGAGCCAAGACGAGCTAAGCGTTGTTTTTTGCGAGGAGCTGGCAAGACAGGAGCTTGACGAAACGACACCTTATATCGACATCCCCGAGGAAATTCTGAAGTTTTACAAAATGTACCGTCCCGCGCCGCTTGTGCGCGCATACTGCCTTGAGGAAAAGCTGCAAACGCCTGCAAAAATCTATTATAAGTTTGAGGGCAACAACACCTCGGGCAGTCACAAGCTGAATTCGGCCATCGCCCAGGCGTATTACGCAAAGCTTCAGGGGCTGAAGGGTGTGACGACGGAAACGGGCGCCGGTCAGTGGGGCACTGCTCTTTCCATGGCGTGCGCCTATTTCGGACTTGACTGCAACGTCTATATGGTCAAGGTTTCTTACGAGCAAAAGCCGTTCCGCAGGGAGGTTATGCGCGCATACGGCGCGTCGGTCATCCCCTCCCCCTCCGAATTAACAAACATCGGCAGAAAGATTCTTGCCGAGCATCCCGGCACTTCGGGCAGTCTCGGCTGCGCGATTTCCGAGGCGGTAGAGGCGGCCGTTTCAAAACAGGGCTACCGCTATGTCCTTGGCAGCGTCCTTTCACAGGTGCTGCTTCATCAGTCAATCATAGGCGTCGAAACAAAGGCGGCGCTCGACAAATATGATATAACTCCCGACATTATCATAGGCTGTGCCGGCGGAGGCTCAAATCTTGGCGGGCTTATCGCGCCGTTTGTGCGTGACAAGCTCCTCGGAAAGTCTGATTGCAGGCTTGTCGCCGTTGAGCCGTCGTCATGCCCCAGCCTTACGCGCGGCAAATATGTTTATGATTTTTGCGATACGGGCGCTATTACTCCGCTTGCAAAAATGTACACTCTCGGAGCGGATTTTATCCCCGCCCCCGACCATGCCGGCGGGCTTCGGTACCACGGCATGAGTTCCGTTCTTTCTCGGCTTTATCACGACGGGCTTATGGAAGCCGTGTCCGTCAAGCAGACGGATGTTTTCAAAGCCGCCGAGGATTTTGCCCGCATTGAAGGGATTTTGCCTGCTCCGGAAAGCGCGCACGCAATCAAAACGGCAGTCGATGAAGCTCTCAAGTGCAAAGAGAGCGGCGAGGAAAAGACAATTGTTTTCGGACTGACGGGCACCGGATATTTCGACATGCTCGCGTATGAAAAGTTTCACGACGGCAAAATGACCGACTATGAGCCTTCCGCCGCCGACCTTCAGCGCGGCTTCGACGGCATTCCCGACATTAACCTTTAAAATCGTTTCAGCTTGACCGGCGTGTCTTGTGCCGACACGCCGGTTATTTTTTTGAAAGTTTGGTTTTCACTTTTTATAATACCTTTCGTGAATTATATCTTTAAAAAATTGATATTAAATGGCATAAAATTGTTGATTTTATGCCGCTTATTTGTTATGCTATACTTTGATGTGAATATATTGCAGCGGTGAAGGGATGGTAATATGAATCAGTTCATGTCCGGCGATTTCCTCCTCAACAACAATCCGTCAAAAAAGCTTTTTGACTCCGCCTCAAAGATGCCGATTTTTGACTGGCACTGTCACCTCTCCCCCAAAGAGATTTACGAAAACAAAGAGCCCGCCGACCTCGCGGAGCTTTGGCTCGGCGGCGACCATTACAAGTGGCGCGCCATGCGCTCTTTCGGAATCCCCGAAAATCTCATCACAGGCGGCGCCACGGGGCGCGAGAAATTTTTTTCGTGGGCAAAGGCCATGCCTTACCTCATTGGAAACCCGCTTTATCATTGGACCCACCTGGAGCTTCAAAGATATTTTGATATTTATGAGCCGCTTAGCGAAAAAACGGCTGAGGAAATCTGGGAAAGGGCAAACGCCAAAATATCAGACGGCGGCTTTTCACCGCGCGAGCTGATAAGCGCTTCAAATGTCAAGTGCGTTTTTACGACGGACGATCCCGTTGATTCGCTTGAATACCACAAGCTGATTGCCGCTGATAAAAGCTTTAAATTCCGCGTTATCCCCGCCTTTCGCCCGGACAAGGCTCTCAATGTGGAGCTTCCTTCTTTTTTGCCGTGGCTTGAATCGCTCGAAAAGATATCGGGAGAAAAAATCGAGAGCTTTGCAGGTTTGAGAGCTGTTCTGCTTGACAGGATAAACTTCTTTGACTCGATGGGCTGCCGCGCAAGCGACCAAGCTTTTTCATATGTTCCTTTCAGCTTAAGCGACGACATAGAAATTGAGATGATTTTTTCAAAAGTGCTTGACCGCAAGGAGATAAGCGCGGCGGAGGCTGATAAATACCGCACAGAGCTGATGTGCTTCCTTGCAGGCGAATACTGTAAAAAAGGGTGGGCAATGGAGCTGCACATGGGCGCGATGAGAAACAACAACGCCGCCATGCTCAAAAAGCTCGGTCCCGACACAGGCTTTGACTCTATCGGCGACGATCCGATAGCTTTCAGTCTTTCGCGCTTTCTTGACCACATGAATTCGCGCGGCAAGCTGCCAAAAACTGTTCTTTTCACGCTTAACCCAAGAGACAACTATGTTCTCGGCTCAATGCTCGGCAACTTTCAGTCGTCAGAGACGGCGAGCAAAATCCAGTTTGGTTCCGGCTGGTGGTTTAACGACAACATCGACGGTATGCGCGAGCAAATGAAAGCGCTCGGCAATCTCGGCTGTCTCGGAAAGTTCATCGGAATGGTTACCGACTCGCGCTCCTTCCTTTCTTACCCCCGGCACGAGTATTTCAGGCGCATACTTTGCGGACTTTTGGGAGACATGGTCGAGGAAGGTCTTTACCCCGCCGATTATGATACGCTCACAAAAATTGTCGAGGACATTTCTTATAACAACGCCGTTTCTTATTTCGGACTTAATTTATAATAACATTGAAAGGTGATGGGCATTAATGGATCTTAAAACGCCGCTTTATGACACACATGTCAAATACGGCGGAAAGATTGTCCCCTTTGCGGGCTATCTTCTTCCCGTGCAATATGCTTCCGGCATTGCGGCGGAGCATATGGCGGTTCGCACCGCTGCCGGACTGTTTGACGTTTCCCACATGGGGGAGGTCAAAATAACAGGCAGGGACGCGCTGAAAAACATAAACCTGCTTGTGACAAACGACTGCTCCGGAATGTATGACGGTCAGGTGCGTTACAGTCCCATGTGCAACGAATCAGGCGGTGTCGTCGACGACCTGCTTATTTACCGCAGCGGCGAAAACGACTATATGATTGTTGTCAACGCGGCAAATCACGACAAAGACGTCAAGTGGATGAAGTCAAGAATATCGGGCGACGCCGAATTAAACGACATTTCAAACGAAATCGCGCTGCTTGCGCTCCAAGGTCCGAAATCAAAAGAGATTCTTCTCACGCTTGCCGACGAATCTGACATACCGTCAAAGTATTACAGCTTTAAGAGTGATGTCAATGTTGGCGGCATCAAGTCAATTGTTTCTAAAACAGGCTATACGGGAGAGGACGGATTTGAGCTTTACATCGCCCCGGGCGACGCTGTTCTGCTTTGGGAAAAGCTGATGGACGCGGGTCGCGATTTTGGGCTTGTTCCCTGCGGTCTCGGCGCGCGCGACACACTGCGCCTTGAGGCGGCGCTGCCCCTTTACGGGCATGAAATGGACGAGGTCATCACACCTTTTGAAGCGGGGCTCGGTTTTTTTGTCAAGATGGCAAAAGACGAGTTCATCGGCAAGGCGGCGCTTGTCAAAAAGGGTGAGCCGACTGTTCACCGTATCGGCATAGAGCTTTCCGACAGGGGCATCACAAGAAATGGGGACAGAGTTTTTAAAGACGGCAAAGACGTCGGATATGTCACATCCGGCACAATGTGTCCTTATGTCAAAAAGGCTGTCGGCATGGTTCTTGTCAGCAAAAACGTAAATATCGGCGACGTGGTCACAGTTGAGATCAGGGGAAGGCAAGCCGCGGCAAAGGCTGTCCCGCTGCCTTTTTATAAAAAGTCAAAATAAATAATTTAAGGAGTTTTTGCAATGAGCGTTCAAAAGGATTTGTTTTATGCGCAGTCACATGAATGGGTGAAGTATATCGGCGGCGGCAAGGCTTTAGTCGGCGTTTCCGACCATGCGCAAGAGGAAATGGGCGACGTCGCGTTTATTAATCTTTGCGAAGTCGGCGACGTTGTCGACGTCGGCGGCGGCATCGGAGACATAGAGTCGATTAAGGCAGTGTCGGACATATACAGCCCTGTCGGCGGCACTGTCACAAAGATAAACGACGAGCTTCTTGACGACCCGTCGGCACTTAATTCCGACCCTTACGGTTCTTGGCTTATCGAGCTTGAAAACGTATCCGAAAACAGCAAGCTTATGGATGCCGCGGCTTACGAGGCGTTTATCGCCGAATAATATAACGGAGGTAAGACTCGGCCTCGTGCCGAGTCTGAATTTATTATGTCATATATACCTAACACGCCCGACGAGCGGCTTGATATGCTTGCCGCAATCGGCAAAAGAGAGATAGGCGAGCTTTTTGAATGTATACCTTCAAGCCTGCGTTTGGACGAGCTGAAGCTCCCCGGTGCAAAAACCGAGTTTGAAGTCATTGACAAGCTTTCCGAGATCGCCGGCAAAAACACTGTCTTTAAAACCTGCTTCCGCGGTGCCGGGGCATACAGACACTTCATACCAAGCGCCGTAAAAAGGCTTGCCGCGCGCGAAGAATTTGTAACCGCCTACACACCTTATCAGGCGGAAATGAGTCAAGGCGTCCTGCAAACAATTTTTGAGTATCAATCCGTCATATGCCGCTTAACGGGCATGGACGTTTCAAACGCCGGAGTTTACGACGGCGCTCACGCGGCAGCCGAAGCGGCGGCTATGTTCAAGGACAGAAAAAGGAGCAAAACAGTCGTTTCCTCCGCCGTTCGTCCGATGACGCTTGAAACAATCAGGACATACTGCGCTTCCGCAGGCAGCGAGCTTGCGGTTGTGCCGACTAAGGACGGCGTGACGGATCTTGAGGCGCTCGCGAAAGCTGTCGACGACAAGACGGCGTCTGTCTATATCGAGCAGCCCAATTATTTCGGCATCGTCGAGGACGCCGAAAAGACTGCGGATGTCGTCCATGCTGCGGGAGCGAAGCTTGTCGTCGGCTGCGAGCCGATTTCCTTAGCTCTCCTCAAAACGCCAGCCGAATCGGGCGCGGACGCCGCTGTCGGTGAAGGTCAGCCTCTCGGTATGCCGCTTTCTTTCGGCGGCCCTTATTTGGGATTTATGGCGGTAAAGAGTGCCGATATGAGAAAGCTGCCGGGCAGGATTGTCGGCAAGACCTCTGACTCAAAGGGCAGGGACGCGTATGTCCTCACTCTCCAAGCGCGCGAGCAGCACATACGCCGTGAAAAGTCGTCCTCCAGCATCTGTTCCAACGAGGCGCTTTGCGCGCTGACGGCAGTTATTTACTGTGCCGCCATGGGCAAAGAGGGGCTTTGCGACGTCGCTGACCATTGTCTTTCAAAGGCGCGTTACGCCGCTGAAAAAATTGCGGCGGTCAAAGGCTTCTCACTCAGGTTCAACGGCTTTTTCTTTAACGAATTTGTCACAAGGTGTCCCGTTCGGTCGTCCGTTATTATGGACGCGCTTGAAAAGGAAGGCATTCTCGGCGGACTGCCTGTCGTCATCGATGGTGAGGAATGCATTCTTTGGTGTGTCACGGAGGTCAACACAAGGGACGAGATAGATAATTTATCAAACATTCTTCAGGAGGCGGTAAAATGAGCGAACTGATTTTTGACAAAAGCAAGGCAGGCAGGCGCTGCGCCGTCATCCCCTGCCGTGACGTCGCCGCCGTCTGTGTGCCCGAAAGATACAGGCGCGAGGTCAAAGCGGAGCTGCCCGAAGTCTCCGAGATTGACCTTGTCCGTCACTACACAAATCTCAGCCGCAAGTCCTACGGAGTGGACAACGGGTTTTATCCGCTCGGCTCCTGCACAATGAAATATAATCCGAAAATAAACGAGGACGCCGCCGAACTTAAAGGCTTTACGGACATTCATCCCTTGCAGCCCGAATCCGCTGTTCAGGGATGCCTTGAGGTTATGCACACGCTGTCGGAATATCTTTGCGAAATAACAGGCATGGAAGCCATGACGCTCCAACCGGCGGCGGGCGCCCACGGCGAATTTACAGCTCTTTCGATGATTAAGGCTTATCTTCTTGACAGGGGCGAAACGTCCAGGACAAAGCTCATTGTCCCCGATTCGGCTCACGGCACCAACCCCGCGAGCGCGAATATGTGCGGCTTCACCGTCGTCAATATTCCCTCAACCGCCGACGGCATTGTGGACATTGACGCCCTTAAAAACGCAGTCGGCGGCGACACGGCCGCGTTGATGCTCACAAACCCGAATACTGTCGGGAAATTTGAAAAAAACATTGAAATTATTGAAAAAACAGTCCACGACGCCGGCGGGCTCCTTTATTACGACGGTGCAAACCTAAACGCCGTCATGGGCGTCGCGCGCCCCGGCGATATGGGTTTTGACGCCGTTCACCTTAATCTTCACAAGACTTTTGCGACTCCCCACGGCGGCGGCGGTCCCGGCAGCGGCCCTGTCGGATGCAAAGCATTTCTTGCGAAATACCTCCCGAACCCTGTCGTCAAGTCCGAAAACGGAATCTTTTCATTTGAACGCCCCGAAAAATCAATCGGTATGTCAAAGAGCTTTTTCGGCAACTTCCTTGTCTGTGTCAAAGCTCTTGCATACATTATGACGCTCGGCGCGGAAGGAATACGCGAGGCGGCTGAAAATGCCGTTTTGAACGCCAATTATCTGCAAGAAAGCCTGCGCGGGACATACGACATCCCCTTCGACGGCCCTTGTATGCATGAATTCGTCGTCAGCCTTGAAAGACTTAAGCGGGACACAGGCATCACGGCTTCTGATATAGCAAAGGGTCTTATCGACAGAGGGATGCATCCGCCGACGATGTATTTTCCGCTTGTTGTCCATGAGGCGCTGATGCTTGAGCCGACGGAGACAGAGTCGAGGGAAACACTTGACAGCGCCGCCGCCGCGCTTAAGGACGCCATCGCCGCGGCTTACGATAATCCGCAGTCTCTACGCGACGCGCCCGTGTCGACTCCGGTCGGCAGGCCGGACGAAACGGCCGCGGTCAGAAACCCTGTCTTAAAAGCATAATTTTAAAGGAGTTGGATTGAATGGGTGCTGACGCCGTCATAGAATACGCTTCAAAGGTTGTTCCCTCCGAACGTCAGCTCAAATGGAGCAAGCTTGGGTTTTATGCCTTTATCCATTTCGGCATCAACACATTTACAGACTCGGAATGGGGTACGGGCGGCGAAAGCCCGGAGCTGTTTGACCCGCAAAACCTTAACGCGCTTCAATGGGCGAAGATAATCAAGGCGGCGGGTATGAAAGCCATGGTGCTGACGTGCAAGCACCACGACGGTTTTTGCCTTTGGCCGAGCGAATACACGGAACACAGCGTCAAAAATAGCCCATGGAAAGGCGGAAACGGTGACGTCGTCGGCGAGGCGGCGGCGGCATGCCGCAAGACGGGTCTTAAATTCGGTGTTTACCTGTCGCCTTGGGACAGGCACGACCTGCGTTACGGGCAAGGCGCGCCCTACAATGAATATTTCAAAAACCAGCTCCGCGAGCTGCTTGTGAATTACGGCGATATCTTTTGCGTTTGGCTTGACGGCGCCTGCGGCGAGGGCAAAAACGGGCGAAAGCAGGAATACGATTGGGAAGGCTTTTATTCAACAATACGCGAGCTTCAGCCTGAGGCGGTAATTTCCGTCAACGGTCCTGATGTCCGATGGTGCGGCAACGAGGCGGGCGTTTGCCGCAGCTCCGAGTGGAGCGTCGTGCCTTATTTTTATTCGCCTGCCGAAACTTTCAGTCCAAGCGTCAAAAACGACATCCCGCCGCCGAAAAACATCAACATTGCCTCTCCCGACCTCGGCGGCAGGAGCAAGATTAAAAGGGGGCACAGGCTCATATGGTACCCGGCGGAGGTTAATGTTTCGCTGCGCAAAGGGTGGTTTTATCACGCAAATGAGGACTATGACGTAAAGCCGCTTTCAAAGCTGATAGATATATATTACAAATCCGTGGGCGCCAACGCGTCTTTGCTTCTCAATTTATCTCCAAACAAAGAGGGTATCATAGCAAAGCGCGACATGGAAACAATGCTTGCCATGGGCGCGCAGCTTGAAATTGATTTCAACGAAAACCTTGCCGAAGACTCGTTAATGACCTGCTCGTGCCGCCTTGACAGCGGACACGACGCGCAAAACGTGCTTGACGGCAGCGACAAAACCTTTTGGCATTCGGGCATGAATCCTGTCAAGCCGTGGATAGCGATTGATTTGGGCGACGACTATGATATCGACAAGGTTGTCCTGAAAGAGCATATACGCACAGGTCAGCAAATTGAGCGGTTTTCTCTTTATGGCGAAGTCGGCGGCAAGTGGAAAAGACTTTTTAAAGGCACTGTTATCGGCGGCAGGCGCATATGCCGCTTTGACGAAATAAGGGTGCGGCACATAAAGCTTGTCGTCGAAAAAACGCGGGTTTTCGCAACGATTGAGTCATTCGAGGCATATTGATTCGCTTTTTTATAAAAATTCAACGGGCGCTCAAGGGCGCCCGTTTTTCATATTATATGTTAAGGCAACACCGCGCAATGTGCGGTGTTGCCTTAAGAATGCCGGTCTGCCGTTCAAGAATGCCGATTATCTTTTTGTGAGTTTTGTAAACTCCGCGTCCGTCTCTTGCCGATTATTTCAGCTCAACTATCGTAACTCCGTCTTCGCCTTCGCCAAAAACCCCGAGACGGTGTGACTTGATGTACGGAGACCTTTTCAGGTATTGCGTTACGGCGTTTTTAAGCGCCCCCGTCCCCTTGCCGTGTATCACCGCAAACTCGCCGATTCCTGTCCTCAAAGACAAATCAATAAACATATCAAGCTCTATAAGGCAATCGTCAACAGTCATGCCCCGCAAATCAAGCTTTGTCCTGACATCCGCGTTGAGAACACTTCCAAAGCCGCTTGAGGCGCGCCTCCTGCCTTTCACGTCCGCCTTTTCGTTTCGGCTCTCTGTTATCAGGCGCAGCTCCTCAAGCCTGACGCGCATCTTTGCCGTGCCCACCATGACCTCGACATTGTTGTTTTTGTCCGGGGGCGACTGGACTTTCGCTTCCTTTGAAAGTGACGCTATTATCACGCTGTCGCCGGAGACAAGCGGCCGCGGCAGCGTGTATTCCTCACCATCATCGGGTAAATTTATAACCGGATCTGAAGCGGACTCGATTGATTCAAGCCCTTTTCTGATAGTCGCCCGTGCCCTTTTGGCAAGCTCCGCGGCGTCACGCGCCTTGTCGCGCTCCTTTTTTATCTTTTCAAGCTCCATTATGAGCATATTTGCCTCGCGCCGCGCCTTTTCCGTTATCTTAATTGCCTGCGAACGCGCATCCTCGATCTCCTTTTCGCGGCTCGCCCGCGCCTCGTCTTTGACGCGTTCCGCATCCTTGAGCGCATCGGCGACGGCGGCTTTTTGGAGCCTGACTTCCTCCATTTCATTCTCAAGACCTTGCCTGCTTGCCTCAAGAATATCGACAACATTCTCAAAACGGACGTTTGACTCGCTGACAAGCCCGCGCGCCCTGTCCACAATCTCCTTGCCCAAGCCGAGCCTTTCGGATATCGCGAACGCGTTTGAGCGTCCGGGCACGCCAATCAGCAGTCTGTATGTGGGGCGCAGTGTCTTGACGTCAAATTCGCAGCAGCCATTTTCCACTCCGTCGGTCTGAAGCGCATATGCCTTAAGCTCGGCGTAATGGGTGGTCGCCGCTATCTTCGCGCCCTTAGACGCGATTGCCTCAAGAACCGCCATGGCAAGCGCGGCGCCCTCCACGGGGTCGGTGCCTGCGCCAAGCTCATCTATCAGCACAAGACTGCCGCTGTCGGACTTGTTGATTATGTCGATTATGTTTGTCATGTGCGACGAAAATGTTGAAAGCGACTGCTCGATTGACTGCTCGTCGCCTATGTCGGCAAGCACGTCGTCAAAGACAGAAATCCTGCTTTGATAGTTTACGGGCAGCATCATTCCGCACATTGCCATGAGAGATAAAAGACCGATAGTTTTTATCGAGACAGTTTTCCCACCTGTGTTAGGCCCCGTTATGACAAGCGTGTTAAATTCTTCGCCGAGCCTGATATCAACAGGCACGACTTCCTTGGGGTCAATCATCGGGTGGCGCGCCGCCTTGAGGTCTATTACCCCCGCGTCGTTTATTTCAGGCGCCGCCGCCTTCATTTCATACGCAAGATGCGCTTTGGAAAAAATGACATTTAACTCGACGGCGCAATCATAGCTTGATATTATGGTGTCGCAAAAGCCGCCCGCGACAGCTGAAAGCTCCGCCAAAATTCGTTCAATCTCGTCACGCTCCGCGCTTTTCAGCACCTTTATTTCGTTGTTTGCCGACACGACTGCCATCGGCTCGATGAAAACAGTCGCACCGCTTGACGACGTGTCGTGGACAAGCCCCTGAACATCTCCCCTGTGCTCGCTTTTGACCGGAACGACAAATCTCCCGTTCCTGATGGTGATTATATTGTCTTGAAGAAACTTTGAATATCGCTGCGAATGTGTCATTTTTTCGAGCTGCTCACGGATTCTTGACTCCTGCACGCGTATTTTGCGGCGCAGGTCATAAAGCTCCGCCGACGCGTTGTCCGCAATCTCATCCTCTGAAATAATTGCGGCGTTTATCGCGTCCTCAAGAAACTTGTTTGGTATAAGAGCGCCGAAAAAAACGTCAAGCACAGTCGCTACGCCCGCGTTTGAATCTCTCCACTGCGAAAGCGCCCGTATGACGCGCAAAACCGAGGAAATGTCAAGCAATTCGCTCATTGTCAAAACACTGCCCGCGTCGGCGCGCCTTAGCGAATTGGCTATGTTTTTCAGTCCGCCGAAAGACGGCCCGCCGAAACGCGCCAAAAGCATGTGCGCGTCTCGCGTCTGATTCATCAGCGAACGCGCCATGTCAATGTTGCTTTCGGGAGTTATGTTCAGTGCCGCCTCGCGCGCGTCGGCGCAGGCGGTGAAATCCGCAAGGCGGGAAAGGACTTTGTCAAGCTCAAGCGCCTTATGATGTCTGTTGTTCATGTCTCACCTTTTTATTTTATCAGTTGACTGTAAAAATCAAGTGTTTTAAACTTTCTTTGCAGGTGTGTCAGGAGGTATTCCTCCGTGACGGCCGCAAGCTCCTCAAGACCTTTTTCAGACAGATTGAAATTGAAAATCTTTTTCGGCTCGGAGCGGCATATGTGCCTCATGGCAGAAACAACGCCTATGCCTGTCGGCGCTCCGTGATTGCCCGTCCCGCAAGAGGAGCAGAACAACCTGCCGGTTTCTTTGTTGAAATACATATATCCGTCGCCGCTGCCGCCGCATTCGGAGCAGGCGGCGATATCGGGCATATAGCCGGACAAGCACATTAATCTAAGCTCCGTCACGGCCTTTATTAAAGGCTGCGGACGCTTTGCCGCCTCCAGCAGATGGATTGCGTTGAGAATCAGGCTTAGATATTCTCCCGCTTCCGACTCTCGGGGAGCAATCTCCCCGGCCAGCTCGCAAAAATACTGCGCCAATGAAAGCCTTTCTATGTTGCCGCGCAGTCCGAAAAAAATCTCCTCCGGCCGCGCGTCGTCGACTATGTATGCGTCTCTGCCCCTGTATATTGAAAGCTTTGAGTACCCAAGAAGCTGTGTCGCGCTGACCGAACGGCTCTTTGCGATTTTCGCGCCCCTGACAAAGGCGCGGATGACGCCTAAATCCCTTGTCAGGAGCGTTACAACACGGTCTTTTTCTCCCGTCGCGCTTTCCTTAATCACCAGTCCATCGGTGTTCAGGTTCATATTCATTCTCCATATCTTCCGGCTCGTCCATGTCTGCTGACGTTTCGCTTAAAATACTCCTGCGAAACTCGATGTAGTCGGTGACCTTTCCGCTTTTTGAAAACCTTTGCCAATAGTCCTTGTGTTTATCCAACGGTATCACTCCCGTAATAATTTTACCTTTACGGGAGCCGATATGAAAGGAAATGTTATGAAAGGTAATCGTTGTATTGGTATGCTCTCACATAATCGACAATGAATTCGGCAGGCAGCTCTTTGTTGTTTTCGATTAGCTCGTTTACGCCGACTGAAAGTATGGGATAAAGAGGAACTGTGCATACGCCGCCGAAATCGGTGCGCGCCGATTCGATGCCGTTGACATAAAAGATATAGCCGTCCGGGTTCCATTCAAAACCATATGTGTTAAACTTTTCATATGGCTTATTGGCAAAAAAGAAGCCCTGTCTTTCTTTTTTATGCGCTTCCTTGTAGCCGTCGATATGAATCGTGTGATAAATGGCGTTCCTGTTAAAAATGTTGTGCTTGTAAAGAGTTTCAAAAACATCTATCTCACAGCCCGTTATGCCTCCGTCTGTGTCGTCATGCCACATTCCGTCTGTCAAAAGCCAAAAGGCGGGATTCATCCCCTCTCCCTTTGGGAGGATGCAGCGGCACTCAAAATATCCGTAAAGCTGCTCAAAACCAAGCTTGCCCGCGCCGTCCGTGTTGGGGTTTGTGTCCATTCCGTATGAGAAATAAGCAGGCCCGTCCGGCCCCTCCGGCTTGCTCGGACCATCCTCAAGAAAGTCAACGCTGATAATCAAGCACCCGTCGCGGAAGCTTGTCATGCACCTGTTCCAATATGCGTAGTCGCGCCTGTATGTCGCGTTGTCGCCCCATATATAGTGCCCCGACCAATAAGTTTTGTCAAACACGCCGTCTGTAAACTCGTCAGACCATGTGAGCGAAAATTTCGAATAATCAAGCGCCGGACCGTCGGCCCACACAGGCAATTCAAAGACAATCGCGCCTAAAAGCTGAAAAATTGCCGCAAACGATAATATGACTGCTATAATGTCAAGCTTTATGATGTCGGCAGGCATCTTGCCGAGTCTGCCGAACAATTCTTTAAAGTGTGATATTTGATATTTCTTAAAAAGATTCATGCCGTCCTCCTTTTACATATCAAGTCCGAAATTGCGGATAAGGCTTTCTTTGTTTCGCCAATCCTCTTTGACTTTTACCCAGCATTTTAAGTTGATATGGCAGCAGAAAAAACGCTCCATATCCTCACGCGCCTCTGTCAGCACCTGCTTCAGCGTATCACCCCTTTTGCCGATGATTATCCCCTTGTGGCTTTTTTTCTCACAGTAAACCATCACGTCAATGTCTGTTATTCCGCTTTTGTCGCCGCGCTCGCTCATTTTTTCCACACTGACGGCAGTGCCGTGCGGAATCTCCTTGTCAAGCGTCCGCAGCAGCTTCTCCCTCACTATCTCCGCCGCGATTACACGCTCCGGCTGGTCTGTCAGCTCGTCGGACGGGAAAAAATGAACAGATGGGCGCGCAAGCTTCTCAAGCTCGTCCATGAGCCCTTCAAAGTTATCGCCTTTCAGCGCGGATATCGGCACAACTGCCTCAAAGTCATAACAGGCGGACATTTCCGCAATCCTTATCATCAACTTTTGCTTGTCGGCTAATTTGTCGACTTTGTTTATCGCCAGGATTACAGGCATCTTTTCTTTTTCAAAACGCCTTATAAGCTCTTTTTCCTTTTCTTTTATGCCCGTTTCAGTCCCCACGACAAAAAGGCACGCGTCAACACCGTCAATGCTGTCGCTCACTGACTTCACCATCTTTTCGCCAAGCTTGTTGCGCGGCCTGTGAAAGCCCGGTGTGTCTATAAAAACGAGCTGTGTCTCATCCTTTGTGAGAATTCCCGTTATTTTTGTCCTTGTGGTCTGCGGCTTTTCTGAAACAATGGCAACCTTTTTGCCGAGCAGCCTGTTGAGTGTGGAGGACTTTCCGACATTGGGGCAGCCGACAATGGCTATGAACGCTGTTTTTGTCATTTAGTCTTTTTCCTTTTTTTGTTCTTATTGTTTGATTTCATATGTATGCCTGACGGTAAAATGATGAACGCGCCGCTGACGGCAAGGCTTGCGGCAAAAACGGCAATCATCCACGGTTTTTGCAGATAATAGTCAAAAAGCTTTAAAAAGGCATCCGGCTGCCAAAGAACGGCTATGCCGACCGCGACAGAAAAAACGGCGCCGACGAGCACTGCGCCCGCCGCGGCGTCCTTCGCTATTTCACAAAATTTGTTGTATCTTGTCTCAATCATATCGACTGTCTTTTCGATGGCGGTGTTGAAAATCTCCGCCATAAAAACAAGTGCGTTTGTGAGCAAAAGTATGGCAAGCTGTGTTCTGTCTATTGAAAAAAAGTCGTAAAAGAGGAGGAAGGAGTACATATAGACCGATACTGTGATGTGTATCCGCATATTCCTTTCATTTTTGACACAATACAGGAATCCCCTCCGGGCATAAGCAAAACTTTTGCAAAGCTCTTTCATCCCATGCCTTTCCTTTCAAGCTTCATCGTCCATATAATAGCTGCTGTTGCGCTTGAGTCCCATTTGAGTGAGAACTGTTTCTTCCCTTTCCCTCATGCGGACAATTTCAAGCCCGCCCGCCTCGTGGTCGTATCCCAGCAAGTGCAGCATTGAATGGACTGTGAGAAACCCTATTTCCCGCTGGATTGAATGACCGTAACGCTTTGCCTGACGAAAGGCATGTTCTATTGATATCACAATATCTCCAAGCACCTGCGCGCCAGTGTCCTTGTTTATATCGTAAACGCCGTCAATGCCAAGCGGAAAAGACAAAACATCCGTGCTTTTGTCGGTGTCGCGGTACTGCTTGTTCAGCTCCCTTATGCCCTCGTCGTCCACAAACCGCACGCTTATCTCCGCCGAGCCTTCAAATCCTTCGTTTACAAGCACGGCAGTGCAGCAGCGCCTTATGAGGAGGCGTATGCCTGTCGGAATCTTTATCTCCTTTTGGTCGTTTGAAATGATTACCTTGACTTTTTTTATCATCTTCTTTTGCGCTCCTCTTCGTGCTTTTCGTAAGCTTTGATTATGTCCTGAACAAGCCTGTGGCGCACGACATCTTTTTCTGTAAAACGCACTGTCGCAATGTCGTCAATGTTTTTGAGTATCCTGACAGCTTCGACAAGACCGGACTTTTTGCCCTCGGGCAGGTCGATTTGTGTTATGTCGCCCGTGACAACCATCTTTGAGTTAAAGCCAAGACGCGTTAAAAACATCTTCATCTGCTCAGCCGTCGTGTTTTGCGCCTCGTCAAGGATTATGAAGCTGTCGTCAAGAGTGCGCCCTCTCATATAAGCCAGCGGCGCCACTTCTATCCCGCCCTTTTCCTGATGGCGCTGCAAGCTTTCTGTGCCGAGCATGTCAAAAAGAGCGTCGTACAGCGGGCGCAGATAAGGGTCAATCTTTTGCTGGAGGTCGCCGGGCAGAAAGCCGAGCTTTTCGCCCGCCTCGACGGCGGGACGCGTCAATATTATCCTGTTGACCTCTTTCGCGCGAAAAGCCGTCACAGCCATCGCGACAGCCAAATATGTCTTCCCCGTCCCCGCGGGGCCGACGCTGACTGTTATCGTGTTATTTTTTATTGCTTCTATATATTTTGTCTGGCCAAGTGTTTTGGGCTTGATGGGCTTGCCGCGCGTCGTGATGCATATGCAGTCCGATATCATTGATTCAAGCTTGCTCTCCGTGCCTTCCTTAACAAGCGAAAGAACATAGCGCACATTTTGCTCGCTCAATGATTCGCCCTTGTTTATCAGCATAAGCAAGCCGTTTACGGCGCGAACTCCCTTTGAGACATTTTCTTCCTCACCCACAACTTTTAAGTCGGAGCCTCGGCTGATGACACTGACGCCAAACTCATTTTCTATCAGCCTGATGTTTTCGTCAAAGCTGCCGAAAAGCCCGACTGCCTGCTCCATTCTGTCGATGTTTACTGTCTGTTCAAACATAGATGCACTCTCTTTTAGTCAGTCTTAATAAAAAGTTTTATACATTTTGTACATTATAACATATTGTTTCAATAAAATCACCTTATTTGCAATATTTTTTCATATAATACTTGCTAAATTTTGCTTGATTAAATTGTTCATCCTGCACATAAAAATAATTGCATATTTCGTCGATTTATGTTACAATAACAAAAACTAATCGGAGGGATACTGTGGGCAGTGATTCACTTAGAGAAAGGCGTAAGGCCGAAAAAGAAATTATGCGCGCTCAAAAACGCCTCCGCAAAATTGAGCAGCATGAAAGCTACCTTTACACCTTTTTATGGCCGGCGCTTTATAAGAGATATTCGATTCTCCCCATAATCGAAAATCAAATTCTCTTTGCCAGCTCGTCCTCGTCAGCCTTGACGCCTGATTTACGCCCTGTTTTTAACTATCTTAACAATAAGGGGTATTCCTGTAAATTTATCGGAAAATTTGAATATAACGGTCCGAATGTCGGCTCGAAAATAGCCGAATTCATATATTACAGGCATTTTTTTAAACATTACGGCCGCTGTAAATGCCTTTATCTTGACGACACGTTCCTGCCTGCCTATTCGCAGAGAGCGCGGGACGGTCAGCAATTAGTCCAGCTTTGGCACACCTTCGGAATTCTCAAAAAGTGGGGATACGCGCCGCACGAGAGCGAGCTTTCAAGCAACATCATCGACAAGCGCCCCATGCACAACACATACACTGCCGTTTCTGTCGCCTCGGACGCGGCAAAGCCGTCTTTTTCATCGGCGTTTAGCTGCGGCGAAGAAATTCTGCACGCATGGGGCGTCCCCAAAACCGACAAATATTTTAATAAGGCTTTTGTCAAAGGCGCGCGCGACGAGCTGATAAAATGTGTGCCGAACCTCATGAGCCGCATCGACGGGCGTAAAATATTGCTTTATGCGCCGACATACAGAGGGAGTCAAAAATCACCCGTTTTTCACAGGACACTTGACTATGCGCTTCTGAAACGGCTTTTGGGCGACGATTATGTCCTGCTGCAAAAAAGACATCCATATATAGAGGACACTTCTTTGCTGCCCGACCACATCAAATCAATTGCCGGCGACTTTGCTTTTGAGATTTCGGCTTATACGCCGATAGAAACGGCGCTTTGCGGCGCTGATATGCTCATAACAGATTATTCGTCTGTAATGTTTGAATATTCACTTCTTGAGCGACCTCAGATTTTTTACGCTTATGATCTTCACCGATACAAAAAGGAGCGTGAATTTTTTGTCAGCTATGAGAGGTTTGTCCCCGGCGCCGTCGTTTTTGATTCGCTGATGCTCGCCGATGCCGTCAAATGTGCCGAAACTGATTTTAATTATGAAAAACTCCGTCATTTCAGGCGCAAATATATGGGCGGCTGCGACGGGCGCGCCACCGGCAGAGTGATAAACTTTACCGTAAACGGCGGTTAAGCCGCCGAAAACCTCCTTTTCCTTTAAAGCCAAGCGCGGCGCCTGCTTTTTGTGCGCTGCGCTTGGCAATTTATTAATAAACGTCATTTAAGGAGCCGCCGCCGCGGCTTCTTAATCAAATATTAAGCAATTTTTAATAAATATCCTACTTGTTTGTTAAGATTATTTAGACCATAATATAGGTACAAAAGAAAAAGAGGTGACGCACCATGAAAAAAAGATTTGAAATATTTTTCAAAAAAGTCAAACACGCTTTAGACAAGGTTGTCGAGATTTCATCATTTGAATATTTCGAGGACTGCGACCGCCACAACGAGACCGACAGCGAATATTGGTGCGGCTTCGCTTTTGAAAGCCCCTGAAGGGTTTATTAATTTGCCCCTATCCATTATCATATCTCACACTACAGCAACGCCGCCGAACTAAACGTTCAGGCGGCGTCGCTGTTTTTTTGTTTTAAAGTGCCGAGGTTTAGATTTGATGCTCCGCGGCTTAGGTTTTATTTGCCGCGCTTTCAATCATGGAGGTAAGCTGTCTTGCAGCGTCATAAAGATAAGAAAGAGCTTTCGGCAAAAACTCAACAGGCATCCTTTTTTTCATGCCGTCGGCCTC
>LSQX01273701.1_pt1 | contig 55107 bp, 50 predicted proteins | sample 654561 | NCBI WGS metagenome assembly LSQX01 (sample SAMN04489861, study PRJNA283612) | anaerobic digester metagenome | isolation source: 4 biogas reactors fed with cattle manure at either 37C or 55C with and... | place: Denmark: Kongens Lyngby | collected 2014 | reverse complement strand
CGGTCAACTCCTTTGCAGCGTGAGGCTTCAATGCGCCACCGTTTCCGTACGCACCCGAGATGCGCCGTTCCGCCGCAACACGTTTTCGAGAATTTCGGCCTTGCCGGGGCTCGTGGTGCGCAATAGGGCGTAGATGCGAACAGCCGCCGGCCGGGCTTCCGCTTCCGCCACTTCCTCGAGCAAGGCGCCCAAATCACCCAGGCTCGTTCCGGACAGTGTGCTGTTCCCGCCGAGATTGAAGCCGGTCGCGCTGGGACTCGTCATAATTCGCTCCGCAAGGAAGGCGCCCCGAAGGTCCGAGTCTACCGCTAGAAGAGGATCGCCATCGCCGGACCGAGCGGCCCAGCGGGCGCGAAAGGCGACGCTCCGCGGATCGAAGCCTAACCGGATCATTTCATCGAGAGCCGCTTGTGCAGCCTCCGGACGGGAAAAGACGCCGCGCACCACGTACTCCACGGCTGAGCACTCCCATCTGTCAAAGGGACTGTGACATGCGTCCTCCATAGTATGGACATTCAGGGCTCGGCTCATGAAGAGGGAATGCGGGCAAGGATGGAGAAGCTCTCGGATGGTCATAGTGATAGCAGGAGGGCATTAAATGGCGAATAACGACGTATTGCTTACCGTTCCGGTCGGCGTCTCCGGTCGACACATCCACCTGTCGCCGGAACATGTCGAGCAGCTGTTCGGTGAAGGCCACCAGCTGACCCCGATCAAGGAGCTGTCCCAGCCCGGGCAGTTCGCAGCCGACGAATGCGTTACCCTCGTCGGACCCAAGGGCAGCATTGAGCGCGTGCGCGTGCTAGGACCGGCCCGGGGTGCGACCCAAGTAGAGATCTCGATCACCGACGGCTTTCGGTTGGGTATTCACGCGCCGGTACGCCTGTCAGGCGACATCAAGGGGACGCCGGGCATTCAGATCGTCGGTCCTAAGGGCTCCATTACGATCGACGAAGGTGTCATCGTCGCCGCGCGCCACATCCACATGACCCCGGCCGATGCCGAATCGACGGGCCTGAAAGATGGCGACGTCGTGAAAGTAAGGGTCGGCGGAAGTCGGGCGCTGATCTTCGACCAAGTCGTCATCCGCGTGCGCGATGATTTCGCACTGGATTTCCACATCGACACGGATGAGGCCAACGCGGCAGGTCTTCGCACGGGGGACGTCGCGGAAATCTTGCGGTGACGTCCGTGCACAAGCATGCGGTGACCCTGCACAGGCGGCTCGTTCCGGTTCCGGACAAATTCCCGATAATATAAATTTCCGGGCATGTTTACGGTGCGCCGTTATACTCTCGAGCCGGACCGGACCAGTCGACAACGACTTCCAAACCGCTCGCTGTGGGCCGTGGCATGACACGCTGCGGCCTATTATGTTACCCTGGAGCTACAGGAACTTTCATCTAGTTAGGGTGACGGAATCTTTGGCAGAAGCCGTGTCGCTGAACCGCGCGATCGAATACTTCATGGATTCCCTGATGGGCCGGTCGCTCCAGACCCGGAACGCATATTACCGGGATCTGCTGCAGTTCAAGCTGTACCTCGTATTTTACGAACCGCACACTCTGTGCAAGGGCTCGTCCGATCGCCTTCCTGTCTTAAGGGAGGAGCTTGACCGCGCCGGCGGCCGAATCGTCGATACTCGTTACCAAAAGCAAAACAGCCGCGTCGAAGCACGGCCGCGGGCCGTGTTGGACGAATTCGACTGTGATCTGTCGCGGATAACGAAAGAGACCGTCGTCGGCTACTTCGGTTACCTGGAATCGATGCGCAGGCTAAGCCGGAATACCTTGAGCCGGCGCCTCGCTTCGCTCCGTTCCTTTCTGCGTTTACTTGTCAAAGAAGGTTACAACGTAGATCCCACAGTCTTAGAGAAACTGGACGATCTGCGGATCCGTCCCGAGCGCAGCCTTCCCATCGCGCTCGATCCCGACGAGGCGCGGGACTTCTTGTCGGTAATCGACAAACCCCGTGACCGCGCCATCGTGCTCGTTATGCTGTTTATGGGGCTGCGCATTTCGGAGGTCGTGCAGCTGAACGTCGACGACATCGAGGAGCACACCGAGGGCATCACCTTCGTCGGCAAAGGTGCCAAGGAACGCTACGTGCCGGTCCATCCCATAGTCAAACAGGCGGTCTTGGCTTACAAAAAGGAGCGTCCCGATGTACCGAAGGACGACTTGGGCGAACCCCTATTCGTTAGCCAGCACGGCCGGCGTATCGATCCGTCCACCGTGCGCAAGTTTATCAAGCGGTACGCCCGTGAGGCCGATACCCTCGACGCGCGCAAACGCCGAAAGCTTTCGCCGCATAAACTTCGCCATACCTTTGCAACGCTGCTGCTGCAAGGTGACGTCGACATCCGGCACATCCAAGAACTCCTCGGCCACGAACACCTCTCGACGACCCAGATCTACACGAGCGTCGTCAAACGCGACCTCGAACGGGCCATCGCCCGCCATCCTCTGGGCTTAACCGGTGAAAAAGGTCCCGATCGCCCCTAGCCGAGAGGGGATTGCCCGGGCGGCGCTGCTGCCGCGACGCCCTGCTTCGCTCCCCTTCCCACTTCTCATATTACGGTTTGCGAGGCACCTGCAGCTTTTGGCCGGGTTGCAGCCTGCCCAAATCTTCCGTGCTTAGGCCGTTTAGCGTTTGGATTACGTCCACCGTCTTCCGCACGTCCCAGCCCTTGGGCCCGTAGGCCTTGGCGAGAGACCAAACCGTATCGCCGGGCTGTACGACCACGCTGTAGGTTTGATATACAGATCCTGCCGTGATGTACTCGCCCAGGCGGCCCGCGGCTGCCCAAAGCGCAAAGGCTACGACGACGACGATGAGTCCCTTTCTCCACCATTCAGCTGCCCGGCGGACCCGGAATACGATCATCCGTTCCCCAAACATATGTGTGATCACCTCGCAACCCGAGTATAGCACGAACGTACGTTTTGGGCAACAGTTTTTTCGAACGAACGTTTGCAACGCCGAACATATGTGTTATAATGGTGCCAAGCGCTAGGGCCACGCCGGCACAACGAGCACCCATCAGTAGCCGAAGAATTGACTTGCGAGCTACTCGATCCGAGAGGAGGGACTTCCTTGGACGATCTGAGCCCGCGGCAACGGCAAATCCTTGATTTTATCCGCAGAGAGGTCGCCACGAAGGGTTATCCGCCGTCCGTGCGCGAGGTAGGTCAAGCCGTAGGGTTGAGCTCCAGCTCTACGGTGCATGGCCACCTAAACAAGCTCGAGGAAAGAGGTTATATCCGCCGCGATCCAACAAAACCACGCGCCATTGAACTGCTCGACAAGGCCATGCCGATACGTAAGGACGTCACGTACGCCCCGGTACTCGGTAAGGTCACGGCGGGCAAACCGATTTTGGCGGTGGAAAACATTGAAGACTTCTTCCCCGTCCCGAGCGATTTGGCCAACTATGAAGAAGTCTTCATGTTGAAGGTTCGTGGCGAAAGCATGATTCAGGCGGGAATTCTCGACGGCGATTACGTGGTGGTGCGCAGCCAGTCCCACGCCGAAAGCGGCGACATCGTCGTCGCCCTTATCGAAGACGAAGCCACCGTGAAACGCTTCTTCCACGAGGGAGACCAAATCCGCTTGCAACCCGAAAACGACGCGATGGAACCGATCGTGGTCGCGGACTGTACCATTCTCGGCAAGGTCATAGGGCTCTTCAGGAAGATGTAGAAGCTGCCCAGACGTCGAAGGCGTATAGGAAGAAGCATAAAAAAGGATGACGCTCGCTGAGCGAGCGTCATCCTGTCCCACGATGTACGGGCTCCAAGGCAACTCCCTTGCACAAGGCAGCCCAAGTTAACCTGCTGCTTCCGGTGTGTCCTTCCGCCTCGCCGGCAGTTCAGGCAGGGCGCGACTTGGCCTGTTGTCAAAGGCGGGCCAAGCGGGTGGATTCGCTTCCAACCTGGCCATCGCTTCCGCGATAGCCCGCTCCAGCTGGGCATCTACGCCCGCTGCATACTCCTCGGGACGGTCGTCCACCTCGATATCGGGATCCGTGCCGTAGTTTTCCACGCCCCACTCTACATCCGGAAACCAAAAGGCGTACTCGGGCTGGGTAGTGACACTGCCGTCGACCAGGTGATGCCGGGGCCAGATACCGATCACGCCGCCCCACGTCCGCTTGCCGATCAACGGACCGAGCTCCATCAGCTTGAACGCGTGGCTGAAGATGTCGCCGTCGGACCCGGCCCGCTCGTTCGTGATAGCGACAATCGGTCCCAGAACGGCATTTTCGGGATAGGTTTCGGGAGCGTACCAGCGGGAGACACAGAATCCGACGGCCCGCCGAGCCAGTTTCTCCAGAAGAAGGCTTGAGACGTGTCCACCGCCGTTGTGCCGGACATCGACGATGAGTCCGTCCCGTTCCGACTCGGCAAGCCAGGAGCGATAAAATTCGGCAAACCCCACGCCGCCCATATCCGGCACGTGCACGTAACCCAACCGCCCGCCGCTCGCCTCGTGTACCTTCTTCCGGTTCCCTTCGACCCACGCCCGATAGCGTGCGCGCTTGTCGCCGGCGCGTCCCAGCGCCTTCACGGTAACCGTCTTCTCGTCGCCTCCGTCGGCGGGGACGACCCGCAAAGCGACCTCCTGCCCCGCCTTTCCTACGAGACAGGCCGCCGGTGGCAATTCCGGACTCAGCCGCCGGTTGTCGATTGCCAATAGGACGTCGCCGACCCTCAGCCGCACGCCCGGCAGGCGCAGCGACGAATCGTCGGCCCAGCTGTCGCCCTTCACCACCTCGACGATGCGGTAGCCCCCGCGCTCGGCATCCCAAGTGAAGCTCGCTCCGAGGAACCCCTGGCCGTAATTCGGTCCCTGCCGGTAGTCGCCTCCCATTTCATAGGCGTGGGATGTGCCCAGTTCCCCTTGCATCTCCCACATCAAGTCGGACAGCTCGTCCCGGGTGGCGATCCGAGGCAACAGTCGACTGTACCGCTCCCATACCGCGTCCCAGTCCACGCCGGACAGGTCCTCGGTCCAGAAATGGTCCCGCTGCAGGCGCCAGGCTTCACGCAGCATTTGCGCCCACTCCACGTCGGGCTGCACCGCGGCCTTGATGCGTCCTAGGTTAATCCAGCCCGTCTCCCGGCTGTGTGTATCCCCTTCACCCGGCTTATCCTCCGGCTTCTTGCCCGCCGGCAGCACCCGCAGACGCCGGTCGTAACGTAGGACCATCGTCTTGCGGTCAAAAGTAAAACCAAAACCCGTCACGCCTTGGGCCAGTGTCTCGTACTTCAAGTTTTTCAGGTCATAAACGTGAAGGGTTCCCTTCGGGCGTCGGTCGCTTGCGGAATCGGCGACCCCGGCGACCGGCGTGGATAAGAATAGGACTTTTCCGTCGATACCTTGTATCGCGCGATAGCGCGCTTCGGGCACGGGAAACATCAGTACGCGGTCCGCGATCTCATCGAGATCGATACGGAGGCCCTGGTCTTCCTCATCCTTCTCGTCGGCTGCATCATCCTTACCGTCCTTGGTGTTTCCGCTTTCTCCCTTGCCGTTCTCGACCAACGGACGCGGCTCGGGCAAGAACGGCGACGGCGTGTCGGCCTGTAGGGTGATGAGGCAGGGTTTCACGCCTTGGTAAAAGCCCAGGTCAAACCGGAGGTCATCGTAGACCGGGTTGAAGACGCGGTACGAGAGGAAGTACAAATACTTGCCGCCCGGATCGAAGGCGGGCGCGACGTCGTAGAGGACCGGATCCGTGATGCGGACCGGCTGCTCCCCTGACCGCCACAGTTTAAGGCCGATCGTCTGGCGCGAGAAATGGGAGGCGTAAGCCAACCAGGTCCCGTCGGGCGACCAAGCGAGGTCTTGCGGACGCCCGTACGGATTGTCCTCCACCACCGTGACCTGCTCGGTTTCGAGCTCGATGACAAGTACTTGGTTCCGGTGATTGATCACTGCGGCCCGTTTCCCTTTGGGAGCAACGGTCAGTTCGCAGACGTGACCGAATGCGAACGAGTCGATCCGCCTGGGTGGCTCGGCACCTTCTGCGTCGTGGATTTCCAGGACCTCCTGATCGCCGGCATCGACCACGCAAACGACCCGTTTCCCGTCGGGAAGCCAGCTGCCCTTCCGGTAACGGGTCCCTTTGGACTCGCCGTGCTCGAGTACAGGCCCCTCCCAGTTGCCGAAGGAGTAGAGCCGGCCACGCACGGTGGCGAGAAGGGAATGTCCTTGTGGATGCAAGTCGACGCTCTCCAAATACTTGGCCGCGTCGACGAAGCGTCGGGCGCGCTGGGTAGCGGTGGTCGGCAAGAGGATGGCAACTCGCTCGGTCACGTCAGTCTCGGGATCGTACAGGTAGATGTCCCCTCCCGCGTGATACACGATGCGCCGCCCGTCCGTCTTGGCATTGCGCGCGTAGTACGTCTCATGGTCCGTGTGACGGCGAAGATCGCTTCCGTCGGGCAGGGCCGAGTACAGATTCCCTACGCCCTCGTGGTCGGAAAGGAAATAGATGCGACCACCGATCCACATTGGGTTCACCAAGTTCCCGTTGGGCTCCGTCCACCGAACGAAACCGCTCTTGCCGTCAGGATCGACCCAGAAGTGGCCCGCGGTACCGCCCCGGTAACGTTTCCAATAGGCCGGATCGCGGGCGTTACGGTTAAGTACAATGCCCCCACCCGGATTCACAGCCACGAAATTGGCCGGACCCCAGGGCAGTTTTTCCGGCTCGCCCCCAGTCGGTGCAATGCGATATGGAAACCGCCAGCCGGCGAAGGGAGATTCAGCGTCCGAAGTGAACAAGATGTGTCCGTCCGGATGCCAACCGCTCGTCACGGTCATGCCGCCGAGGTGGGTCAGTTTCCTGGGAGCCCCTCCTTCGCTCGGCATCACATAAAGCTCCGTCGGCCCGTCCTCCGCCGCGACGAAGGCGATCCACCGCCCGTCCGGCGACAGGCTCGGCATCGAAGCCCGCGACAGCGCCGTCGTGAGGCGTTGTGCGGTGCCGCCCCGATCGGAGACGACCCAAAGGTCGTCATCGGCTACGAAGACGATCCGGTCTCCTGCGATGGTCGGATAGCGACAGTATCCCTGTTGCTGCACGTTTTCGCTCACGATCCATACCCTCCTTGCTCGCCCGGGCTGCACACAGACAAATAGAGGGCACAGATGCCCCTGCATCGTGCCCTCGGGTGAAGTTCTCCCTTTCCTGCCGCCTATCCTTCCTCAAAGAGCACCTTGCGGTGCTGGCGTAGGGCATCCCGAACGTGCCGGTCCCAATAGTCCCACGTGTGTGCCCCGTCGTGCTCCAAGTACGTGTGGGGGACGCCCAAATCGACGAGGTGGCGGTGAAAACGCCGGTTTTCCTCGATGAGAAAGTCGTCGCGGCCGCAATCGAAACCGATCACCGGGAGGTCCCCCCGCTCCTTGGCGCGGGCTGCGAGCCTGAAGATGTCCATTTCCTCGGGATCGTCGGGCGGCACATCGAAACGCCGGAACCTGTCCGCATCGTAGAAGGCGCTGGAATGGGACCAAATCGACGCAAAGCGTTCCGGGTACTTCAGCCCAAGGGCCATGGCGCCGTAACCGCCCATCGACAAGCCGCCTATGGCCGCCTTGCCGGGGCGGACGCGGAAAGTGCGGCGCACGTGGCTGTCAAGATCTTCGATCACGAACGTCTCGTAGCGCTCGCGGGCCGAGTAGTTGCGCCAAAAACTGACGCCGCCGTCGGGCAGAACGATAATGAACGGAAACTCGCGAGCGTATACGACCAGATTGGACAGATTTAACCACGCGGTGTGGTCATCGCTCCTGCCGTGCAACTGATAGAGAACGGGCGCCTCATCCACCTGGTCTTCGGGCAGGATCGCTGAATAGGTAACGTGCCGGCCGAGAGCCGGAGAGAAAAACTGAACGGTCACGAGGTTCATCGCGTCTTTTCATCCCTTCTGCTTCAACGTTCCCCGCCGGGGCCAAGGAGGACGAACGGCGAACATCTGCGGAGCATACGCACAAAGGAGCCCCTCACGCCTTGGGGCTCCTGGGATCGACTCGACCGGTCGGGCAAAGCGTCCTGACGCGACTTGGGATTCAGCCCTCTTAGGAGGTAGCGTTCAGTGCAGCATCCTCAGGAAGGTTGCGCCTTTCGCCCATCATTTGGAGACGAGCTTTCTCGTCGACACCGACAATCTTGAAGAACATCTCGAGGGCCTGTCTGTACCCGGACACGACCGGATCGGGATTCTCCTGGGAATGAACAAGGGGTAGCGCAGCATAGTCTTTCAAAGCTTTCTCACATGCCGCATCTACCCCTATGCGTTCAATGATATCCATCAGCTGTGTGTACTTCTCTCGGCGGGCTTCCGCTTGCTTCTCCCAGAACTCCGGGTTGGACGTCTTCGAGCTGGCCAAAAGGTCCTGCTTGGCGAGACGCTTGAAGCGCTTCAGCCCTCGAAGCACATCGTCTTTGGCAACGACTATCACTTCACATCGCTCCCTTCCGATGTTCCATGGTGCTGCGTCCTCCTGTTTCGTCACTTCGTTATGGAAGCTGTATACTCCTGCAGGGGAAGATGTAACAAAAAGAAACAGCCTCCGCGGGCCATTTGCCCGGCTAGAGGCTGTTTTCCTATGGCCTGTTGGACACGCCGCTCAGCGGGAACGATGCGAAACCACGCTGCTGCAGCCCGTCGAACGAGTGCGATCATGGCCCCTCCCCCGCTCCGACCGATCCGCTAGTTGCGTACGTAATCACAACGTTCACGCGTTATTATACTCTCGATCGACGGAGGAAAATACACACCGGCGTGAAAAATGGCCTTCACGTACCGCCGCCGGGTGGCCCGTCACGCGTCGGACCTGGACGCGAGTCCTTCGTTGGTACGGTAAATAGCCAAGCTATAGCGAGATCCCGATTTGGAGAGGCCAAAAACAAAGCCTTGGTCCTTAAGGCTCCGGTTCAGAAAGGTGATCAGACGGGGCAGGTCGCCGGACAGGTCGAAAGTGTCGCTGGCGATGCACTCCAGCGCCGCCCGAGCCGAGGACTTTGAACGAGACACACACGGCACCTCCAGAGGACTTCGGTCAGGAACTTCAGTCAGGGAGCGTATTGTGTCAGAGCTCGAAACAATAAGGCGCACAGGGTTACCGCATAAAGGCCGGTCAGCGTTGCTCCTAACCCGATCAGGCCTTGCGCCGTCCGCCGGTTCAGCGCTCCGTGCAACACCGCCGTCCAACCGAATACCAACGCCGCGGCGAAAGAAAAAAGCACACCCAAGGTGAGTAAGACCGCACCATCCAAAGGGACCGCTCCTCGCAGTGTCTCGGCGGTGCAGTGTATGCGCTCCTCGGTCCTTGGGTTCCGCTTTCGCCTTAGAACGAAGCCTCGTTCTCCTGACGCGTTCGATTCTCTATTTTGCTCTTGATGCGACACAACGCGTTATCGATCGATTTGGTATGCGTACCGAGCCTCTCGGCCATCTCCTTGTACGACAGCCCGTTGATGTACAGCCGAAAAACCCGGTACTCAAAATCACTCAAGACCTCTTTAATATACTTCTGGGTGTGGTAAAGCCGCTCTCTGTCGATAACTAGGGTCTCCGGATCGTCTACCTTGTTATTCGAAAGCACTTCCATCAGCGTCCGGTCGCCCTCGACATCGTAAATCGGCTGGTGCAATGAAGTGTACGAGTTCAGCGGAATGTGCTTCTGGCGCGTACTGCCTTTGATCGCACTGATGATGTTCCGCGTGATGCACAGCTTCGCGAACGACCAAAAAGAGGACGAGCCGGGAGTAAAGTCGCGTATTGCCTTAAATAGCCCGATCATGCCTTCCTGCAATAGGTCGTCATCCTCGGCTCCTTGCAGGAAGTAGGGACGCGTCCAGATATAAACAAGCTTCTGATACTTTTGTAGCAGGTACTCCGTAGCGTCTTCGTTGCCGGCCTGTGCCATTTGCACGAGCTCTTCGTCGGTACACTCTGGGAAGTTCGTCGCGGACGTGTAGGTCGGTTTGCCCGACGGCAGAAGCGTACTCACGAGCCCCCACTCCCATCCCGTGCATGTATAGAAGTCCCACTTTCTACATTTAACGAAAACATCCCCCTCTCCTCTAGGTGGAATATTTCGATATCTCCTCGATGGCTTACGTTTGCACACAACAAGACCCTCCAGGCCATACCCCCGGAGGGTCCGTTATGTGTCATTCTCTTCGCCGTGTCGCATGACTAAGTGTCCCGTCAATCCTCCTTGCGGGCTTTGCAGCGGCGGCGAAAGACCAGACGTGCTGAGCCTTAAGCGCTTTCGACCGCTACCACCGTCCGTTGAACGAAGCCCCGTTCGATTTCTGTGGTTTTGGTACGCTCAGCCTTGAAGTTATCGATGAGATAGTTACATGCATCCCACGGATCGACGCGGTGTCCGCAGGTGAAGACGTCGATTGCGGCGTATCCGAGTTCAGGCCACGTGTGAATTGCCAGGTGGCTTTCCGAGATCACGACCACGCCACTCACACCTTGGGGGCTAAACTGGTGGAAGGCAACCTCCCGAATCTCAGCCCCGCACTCGAGCGCTGCTTCAACCATGATCTTTTCTACCATCTTGCGGTCGTTCAATACCTCGGGATCACATCCGTAAGCCTCGCACAGGATGTGGCGTCCCAAAGCATGCGTCTTTTCCATTTCGTGCCCCCTTCCGTGTCGTTCCCGGCTAGTGCCAATCAAGACCCATTCTAACACGACCCACCCCCGTGTCAAGACAATTCCTCGGGCCCGCCGGCACCGCTCGCCCTAATGATTTCGGCCAGCTCAGACACCTCCGACAAGATCGTCTGCAAGGCCAGGATGACGTGTTCCTTTGAAGCGCCTCCCTGCAGGAAAACGGCATACGGCGGGCGCATCGGACCGTCGGCGGACAGTTCCAGCGAGCTGCCTTGCACGAAAGTGCCCGCGGCCATTACGACGGGCACATCGTACCCGGGCAGGTCCCCAGGTTCCGGCCGCACCATGCTGTCGACGGGCGACGCCGACTGCACCGCGCGGCAGACGGCGAGCAAAAGGTCCGGATCTTCCAAACGGACGATTTGCACGATGTCCGAACGGTGATCGTCCACCCTGGGCAGCACCTCGAAGCCGAGCGATTCAAACAAAGCGGCCGCCACCGTCGCGCCCATCAAGGCTTCGCCGACAATATGGGGCGCAAGGAACAAGCCTTGGAGCAGGATCCGTCCCAACCCGAGGGTTGGGCCCATCTTGTTCCCCAGGCCGGGTGCCGTCACGGCGTCGGCGGCTGCCTTCACGTACTCCGGCCGGCCGGCGATGTACCCTCCCGACGGCGCCAATGTACCTCCTGGGTTCTTGATGAGGGAACCGGCCATGAGATCGACGCCGACCGCCGTAGGCTCCAGTTCTTCGACAAACTCGCCGTAGCAGTTGTCCACGAACACGCAGACGTCCGGCCGTACCGCGTGCACGGCGCGGGTCGCCTCGGCAATTTGCGCGACCGACAGGGCGCGGCGCACGGCGTACCCGCACGAGCGCTGGATCATCACCATCCGGGTCTCGGGCTTCAGGGCGGCGAGGGACCTTTCTATGTCGATGCCGCCGTCTTCCTGCAACGGCACCTCTTCATACTCGATGCCCCAGGCACATAGGGAGCGTCGTCCCGGACCTTTGATCACCCGCTGCAGCGTCTCGTAAGGAGCCCCGCTGATCGACAGAAGGTGGTCGCCCGGCCGCAAGACGCCGAACAAGCAGGCGCTGATCGCGTGGGTGCCCGAGATAAGCTGGGGCTGGACCATCGCCGTCTCCGCCTGCAGCGCATCGGCGTACACCCGCCCCAGAGCCTCACGGGACGGGTCATTGTAACCATAACCCGTCGTTCCGAACAAGTGGTACTCCGAGATCCCGTTGCGCCGAAAGGCTTGTAGCACGCGGTGCTGATTTTGCAGCCGTAACGCGTCGATGCGCGCCCAGACCGGACGCGCCTTTTCGACGGCTTGCAACAGGATATCCGACAAAACAACCGCCATCATGCGACTCCTTTTGCGTCCGCCTGCACCCGGCTAAATACGAGCGACTGCGGACCGCGCCTTGACCCGGGTGCCGCCCAAGGCTTCGATCGTGCTCTCGCGCACCGTGCTCTCCGCATGCACGTCGATGCGCCACCGGCCGTCACTGAGGCGGTTGACCTCGATCTCGCCGGTGATCTTCAGCCCGTCCCAAAGCTTCTTCACGGCTGCCCGCATCGTCTTTTCGTCTTCAAACTCCAGGGCAAAGGAGAATATCACTCAGATCACCCGTCCCTCATCCCACGTTGGCGGAGCGGAACCGCGCTTGATCGACCGCAAGGCGCAGCGACCGAATGTAAGCGGCAGCACGGTTGACGGCCTCGGTCTCGTCGGGAGCTTCGTCGATGCGTTCCACCAAGGCGCTGCCCACGATCACACCGTCCGCCAGTTTCGCCACGGCCGCCGCATGCTCGGGCCGGGAGATACCGAACCCAACGGCCAAAGGAAGGGAAGTGGCCTCCCGTATGCGGCGCAACATCGGTTCGATTGCCGCCGACAGCCGATCCCTCGCACCGGTGACGCCTGTGAGCGACACGCAGTAGATGAATCCCCGGGACCTTCTGCCCGCCTCCGCGATGCGCTCGGGCGTGCTGGTCGGCGCGAGCAGGTACACGAGATCGAGGCCTCGCTCAGCGGCCAAACCCTCCACTTCCTCGGCTTCCTCGAGGGGCAGATCGGGAATGATGAGGCCGTCGATGCCCGAAGCCGCAGCCTCGTCCAGGAACCGCTCCTCCCCGTGGCGGAACACACAGTTGTAGTAAACCATATACAACACGGGGATGGAAAGGCCCTGCTCGCGCACACGTCGCATCATCGCGTGGATCCTGGGGATGGTCGCCCCGTTTTGGAGCGCGATCTGGCCGGCCCGCTGAACCGTAGGGCCGTCGGCCAGCGGATCGGAATAGGGAATACCTAGCTCGATCATGTCGGCTCCGCTCTCTTCCAAGGCGAACAGAAGGGCCTCGGTAGCCGGAAGCGTCGGGTGGCCCGCCGTAATGTAAGGCATGAGCGCGGCGCGCCCTTCCCCCTTTAACCTGGTGAACGTGTCGGAAATGCGGCTCATAGCACTACGCCCTTCCTTTCCAGCACTGCGGCGACCTCGGCCACGTCTTTGTCGCCTCGTCCCGAGATATTGATGATAATTTGCGCCTGCGGTCCTAGCTCCTTGGCCAGCTTCATACCGTAGGCGACGGCGTGGGCACTCTCGAGGGCGGGGATGATGCCTTCCAAGCGAGAAAGATCAATAAAGGCTTGCAAGGCCTCGTCGTCCGTTACTGCCACGTACGTCGCCCGCCCCGAATCCTTCAGATAGCTGTGCTCGGGACCGACGCCGGGGTAGTCGAGGCCCGCGGAGATCGAATGCGCGCCCTGAATTTGCCCGTCGGCATCCTGCAATATGTAGCTTTTCGCGCCGTGTAAGATGCCCTTCGTGCCCCGGGAAATCGAAGCCGCGTGCCGGTCGGTGTCGAGGCCTTCGCCCGCCGCCTCGACGCCGTACAGAGCCACCGCCTCGTCGGGAATAAACGCGTGGAAAATGCCCATCGCGTTGCTGCCACCGCCGACGCATGCCACGACCGCGTCGGGCAAGCGTCCCGTCTTAGCTAAAATCTGCTCCCTGGCCTCTTTGCCGATGACGGACTGAAAATCGCGCACCATCGTCGGATATGGATGCGGGCCGACGACTGAACCGATGATGTAGTGGGTGTTTTGGACGTTGGCCACCCAGTCGCGGATCGCCTCGTTCGTCGCGTCCTTGAGCGTCCGCGTACCGGATGTGACCGGATGTACTCTGGCGCCCAGGAGCTCCATGCGAAATACGTTCAGAGCCTGCCGCCGGGTATCTTCCTCCCCCATGTACACGACGCACTCGAGGCCAAAGCGGGCACAAACCGTCGCCGTAGCTACTCCGTGCTGTCCGGCGCCCGTCTCGGCGATAATGCGCTGCTTTCCCATCCGGCGGGCAAGGAGAATTTGCCCGAGCGTGTTATTGATTTTGTGCGATCCCGTGTGGTTGAGGTCTTCCCGCTTCAGATAGATCGTCGCGCCGCCGACATAGCCGGTAAGCCGATCGGCGCGGTATAGCGGAGTTGCCCGTCCCGAATACTCGGCCAGGTGCTCCGCCAGCTCCCGTTGGAAAGCGGGATCATCCTTAGCTTCCAAGTACGCCCGTTCGAGTTCCGTGAGGGCGGGCATGAGCACCTCCGGAACGAACTGCCCGCCAAACTCTCCGAAGTATGCTGCCTGCGTCTGCGCCTTAGCCATTACGTCGCCTCCATCTGCCGCACGTTGGCGATAAACCGTTGCATCTTTGTGTGATCTTTTACTCCCGGCTCCCTTTCCACGCCGCTCGCTACGTCGACGCCGTAGGGCCGTACCCGCCGTACCGCCTCGCCGACGTTCTCCGGAGTCAGCCCGCCGGCCAAAATGAGGCGCACCCTGCGGGCCCACGGCACCGCCAGATCCCAATCAAATGTCTTCCCGGTCCCCCCTGCTCGGCCCGGAACGTAGGTGTCGAAGAGGAACGCGTCGACCTCGTACTCGTCCAGACGGACCAAATCGAGTCCGTCGCCCACACGCACCGACTTGACGATGCGCAAACCGAACTCCTCGCGCACTTTGCGCACAAACTCCGGTGTCTCGCGGCCGTGCAGCTGCAGGACGTCGAGGCGTGCCGCGGCGATGGCCCGGTCCATCGCCGCTAGGCCCGCGTCGACGAACACGCCAACCCGTACGATCCACGGCGAAAGCACCCGCTCGATCGCCGTCGCCTGCCGCAGGTCGATGCGCCGCGGGCTCGGAGCAAAAATGAGACCGACGGCATCGGCGCCGGCCCGGTCCGCTGCCTCGGCGTCTTCGGGCCGCGTGATGCCGCACACCTTGACACGCGTCATCCTACACCCCCCGCCGCCGGCTCCGGTGCGCCCATGAGCTCTTTAACATGCGCTCCGATATCTTGCCTGCGCATGAGCGACTCGCCCACCAAGATCGCCCGCGCGCCTACCCGGCCGACCGTCAGCACGTCGTCCCGGGTGAAGATGCCGCTTTCGCTAATAAAGGGAACCTCCTTCGGAATCCTGGCCGCAAGGCGCCGCGTCACATCCAACGTCGTTTCGAAGGTCTTCAGGTTACGGTTGTTGATACCGACCAGATCGGCGCCGACGTCCAAGGCCACCGAAAGCTCCTTCTCGTCGTGCACCTCAACGATCGCGTCCATACCGAGCTGCCTGGCCATACCGAGGAACTCTGCGAGCCGGTCCGGCGTAAGGCAAGCGACGATCAGCAAGACGGCATCCGCCCCCGCCGCGCGGCTTTCCAGAACCTGGTATTCATCGATGATAAATTCCTTGCGCAATAGCGGCAGGTCCACGGCCTCCCGGATCTGAACCAAATAATCCAAAGACCCTTGGAAGAAGCGCTCGTCGGTGAGCACCGAAATCGCCGCGGCACCGTGGGACTCGTAGATACGTGCGATTTCCACGGGATCAAAATCGGGTCGGATGAGCCCTTTGGAAGGCGATGCTCGCTTCACCTCGGCGATGAGGCTTACGGGATAGGGAGAGTGCAGCAAAGCGCGTCGGAAAGGACGCGGCGGCGGGGCAGCCTCCGCCCGGGCGGTGAGTTCGGCCAGGGATACGGAGCTGCGGAGACGCTCTACTTCGGTCCGCTTGTGGGCGATGATTTGGTCCAAGATCATGACGCACATCTCCTCGAGAACTCCCGTAGCGCCTCGAGCCGCTCTCTCGCCTCGCCGCTGTCGATCGCGCGCGCCGCAAGCGGGATGGCCTCCTTGAGCGATTCGGCACGTCCCGAGACGACTAAGGCGGCTGCCGCGTTGAGCACGACCACGTCGCGCCTCGGCCCACGCTCACCTTGCAAAATGGCTTCGATATACCGGACGTTGTCGTTGACGCTCCCGCCCCTCAGCTCGCTCGGGTCGACGAGGCGAAAGCCGTGCTCCTCAGGATCGATGCGAAACGTGTCGATACGGCCGTCGACCAGATGGGACACTTGAGTCGTGGCGCAGATAGAGATTTCGTCCATACCGTTCATGCCGTGCACGACCCAGGCCTCGCGCACGCCAAGGCGCCCTAAGACTTCGGCGATAACGGGCGTAAGGCGCGCTTCGTACACACCCACTACTTGCACCTGGGCGCCGGCTGGATTCGTCAGGGGACCCAAAATGTTGAAGATGGTGCGAATGCCCACCTCGCGCCGCGGGCCGACCGCGTGCCGCATCGCACCGTGGAACGCCGGCGCGTACATGAAGCCGATGCCGATCTCGTCGATAGACCGTTCCACGTCTTGCGGTTGCAGATCAAGGCGCACGCCTAGGCCCTCCAAGACGTCCGCGCTGCCGCAGCGGCTGGAGACGGCCCTGCCGCCGTGTTTCGCCACGTAGCAGCCGGCGCCTGCCGCCACGAACGCCGCAGTTGTGGAGATATTGAACGTGTCGGCCCCGTCGCCGCCCGTGCCGCAAGTGTCGACGACCGTCTCGGTACGCGGCCGAATGCGCGTCGCCCGCTCTCGCATGGCCCTTGCGCAGCCAACGATTTCGTCGACCGTCTCCCCTTTCATGCGCAAAGCGGTGATGAACGCTGCGATCTGGCTCGGCGTCGCCTCACCGGCCATAATCTGATCCATGGCGGAGTGCGCTTCCGCTTCCGTCAGATCGTCCCCGCCTACTACCTTGGCAATGGCCTCTTTGATCAACGGCTGTTCCCTCCCTGTGCTGAGAACATGACGGGACGTCGTCGGCAGAGGGCCTGGAACCAGCCGTGTCCGCAAACAACGAAGTCGGGCCCGCGTGCGTGAGCCCGACCGTACACACGAAAAGAGTACAATCTCGGCTGTGGCGGATTACTGAAAAAACCCAATCCCCACAACCGCGGCTTCTCGGCTCAGCTCGTCTCGGCTCGCTTCCTCTGCTCAACTACGCTCGGCTAATTGCCATTTATGTCCCGTTAAGATTATGCACATTATAAGCTTCCGCGCAGGTGCGAGTCAAGGGGCGAAAGGCCCGGCCTCGTGCGGGGCGCTGCCCGCACAAGGCCGGGGTCCGCCGCGCTACTCGACCCAGACCTTGATGTCGGTCCACAGCCCCGTTGCATTTGCATTTGAGTGGAGCATCAAGTAAGTGTTCGTCTCCGTCTGGATCAGAAGGTCCGTCGGTACCGGCCACGGATAACCCGTCACTTGCTCGCCGTTGACATAGGCATCCAGCTGCTCGTTTTCATGGTCATAAACGATGCGCAACTGAACGGTTTTTCCGACGCCGGCCGCCGCTCCGAGGGGTGCGCTGAAGATGGCATTCCCCGTACCCGGCGTAATCCCCGGATAGTTGTTGTTCGTATGGCGGCGCATAATGAGCTCCGACGAAGTCAGGCTGAACGCGAAATTGGTGCCGCCCCGCAAGTGTGACGTGTCATTGGCCAAAATACGTACGGCGGCTGCCGCTCCCGAGTCGAGGATCGTAGTGTATTCGACGATCACCAGCTTCGCCATGGCGAAATCGGGAATCTCGATGTACGCACGGGTTTCGACTTCATGCGCGCTCTGAATCCAGCGCTTGCCGTCTCGCTCCACGATGGACCACCCGTCATGGGTCGTCCAACCGAAGGCTGCGGGGTCATCGCCCGGTCCGGAGAAGTCCTCGTCGTATACGAGCGCGGGCCCTGCTTCCTCAATGACGAAGTGCACGGAAACTTCCGGTGCGTTGACCTCAACCTGCTCCGTATGTTCCTTACCGTCCACCTCGACGCGTACGGTATAGGTGCCGTAGGGCACGTCACTGAACTCGAAAGCGCCGTCCGCATCGGTTGTCGTCGACCGGTCGCCGAGGCGGACGGTCGCGCCTGCTACCGGATCGCCGTCGTCGCGCTTCACCGTCCCTACGACCTTACCGTACTGAACCGGATCGGGCACCGTCACGTTGACGACGGCGGGCTTGTCTCCGACCGTCACCTTCTGCGTATGAACGGTCGTTCCGTTTACCACAACGCTGAAGTCATACGTCCCGTGGCGAATCTTAGTGAACGCGTACTCGCCCTGCGCGTTCGTCTTGGCTACTGCAGTGCCTAACTTTACCTCTGCTCCCTCAATCGGCGTTCCGCTTTCATACGTCACTTTGCCGCGGACTTCGCCGACCTTCGGAGCGAACAGGTTCAGACAGCCGGTAACCACAAGCGAAAGTGCCAATATCCCGATGAGACCGACCAACAACCGAGTCCTTCGCATCTCCAGTCCCCCCTTGAGGTGTTCGCGTGCCGTCACGGAAGGTGCCGCAATGCCGTGTCCTCCCGGCACACTCCGCGGCGGCTCAGTCGTGGCTCACCCATACTTTGATGTCGGTCCAGTGTGCCGTGGTGTCACGAGCGAACAAGATCAGTTTGTTGTTGTTCGCGCTCCGGATCAGCGCATCGTTCGGCAGATTCCAGGGATATCCGGGCGCCCTTTGGCCGTTGTAGTGTAGATCCAATGTCTTCGCGTGGTGATCGTACGTAATGCGCAAAGTGACCACTGAACCGTCGGGCACGTCGAAGGATGTGGGCAGGAAGTGATGGTCAAAGCCTTGTGTGATCCCCGGATAGTTGTTGTTCGTGATCTTTCGCATGTTTACGGTCTTGCCTTTGCCCGTGGAAGCCGCGAAGAAGCTCGTGCCTCCACGCCGCTGGTCGCCGCCGGGAAACTCGTTGGCCAAAATGTTGACGCCGAAAATGTCACTGCCGGCCACGAACCGGGTCTTGTATTCGACAACCACCTTCGTCGCATTGCCCATCTCGGGGACGGTGACGTAGGTGCTGGTCAAACCCGAAGACGGGCTGGAGATCCAGCGTCTCCCATCGGCCTCGATGACCGTCCATCCGCTGACCGGCTCCCAACCCAAAGCCCTTAAGTTGTCGCCTGACGTAAAGTCCTCGCAGTACACGAACCTCATGCCCTCCGGCGGATTGGGCCCAGGCAGGCACGACGGGAGCTCAATTGCCAAGGCCAATTGCGCGCGGTCTATCGTCACGGGCTCAGACCAAAGGGCCGTACCGTCCACCTCAACGCTCAAGTCGTGTGTTCCATACGGCACTTGGTCCAAGACGAAACTGCCCGCGCCGGCTGTCTGACCGGATACACCCGCCACTGTCACCTTCGCGCCTGCTAGAGGATTGCCTTCGTGGTCAACCACCGTGCCGGCAACTTGGGCCTTTGCGTAGACGAACTCAATGCTTTGCGCCCGCGCCGCGATCGCGACCTTGCCTTGGCTGACCGTCTCGTCTCCTACGGTAATGCTCGCGTCGTAGGTTCCGGGCTCGAGGTCTTCAAACGTAAACGTACCGTTGGAGGCAGTGACGGTTGTCAAATGCCCTAGGTGCACCTGGACGCCGCCGAGTCCCTGGCCCGCTCCGTCCACGACCCGGCCGCTGAGCTGACCATTCCGCGTTCCGCAGCCAGCGGCGACTATTGCGACGGCTAGCAAGAGCACTGCCGTCAGAAACGTGTTGCGACGGCTCACTTTCTCACAACCCCTCTCTGCAAGTCGCTCCTATTCAGCCCACACTCGGATATCGGTCCAGCGCGCCACGGTATCTCCCGCCGCTCCGCCGACGTTGACGTAAAGCTTGAGCAGCGTCTGGTCGGAGCCTGCCAATAGGTACGCCTCGGGCAGCCTCACCGGATACTCGAAGGGGCGCTGACCGTTCCGGAGCATATCCACCTCGCGTGTCTCGCTGTCGTACGAGATGCGCAGCGTCACGACCTCGTCCGTCATCAGTTTGGGAGGAGAGATGATAGTCGATTCGGCTACGGCGAGGTTCTCATGGTACCGGCGGAAATAGACGCCGTCCCAAGCGGACAGCACCATGAACGTGCTGCCGTGCGCCTGCTCCGGAGTATCGGCAGGGAACTGCAGTGCCCACGTGTTGCCGGCCGAAACGTACGTTCCGGTAAATTCCACGACGATCCGCCTGGCATCCGCAAGCTCCGGTATCTCTACGTACGCCCACCGCTGCCCGCCGTCGCTCGCCCCTTCGATCCAGCGTTTGCCCGCGGCCTCGACGATGCGCCACTCGCCCGATCCTACGTGCCAACCGATCTCCTCGAGGCTTTCTGCTTGGGCGAAGGTTTGGCAGTAGACGAGGGGCAACTCGGGATCGCCTTCCCTGGGCTCGCAACCGGGCGGAAACGGGATGCGCTCCAAGACGACTTCCAACTGGGTCGGTCGGGACCCGACGGTGACTGCGGCCACGTACGGCGCTCTGCCCGGCGCCCTGGCCTCGAGCTCGTACGTGCCGAGCTCTACGCCTACAAAGGAGAAGTTCCCTTCATCGTCGGCGGCCGTAGCGGTGCTTCCCAAACGTACCGTTGCGCCCGCCAGGCCCCTGCCCGCCTCGTCCACGATGCGTCCGTGTACGTCGCCTACCCTCGGACCGCCGCAAGCTGCCACGAGCACGGCGAGCACGATCGGCAAAGCTGAAAGCAGCGTCTTCCGTGACCTCATCGGCTGTGCCTCCTGCACAATTTCCGTTTTTCCGTCGCCAACGTCCTTTCTCCCCGGTCCTCCGCAGACCGGGGAGACTGCGCCGCTACGTCAGTCAACCCAGACGCGAATGTCGGTCCAGAGTGCTGTCGTCGGAATGGGATCGTCCTCGCTTCCGGATCGGTTAGCGTAGAGCTTCAGATACTTCCCGTCCGGATTGTCCATACGCTCTTTTTCGGGCAGCGTGCCGGGCAGTGCAGGGTCGGTTGTGACGAGCTGGCCGTTGCGCCACATCTTGAGCGTATGGGCCGTTCGGTCGTACTCCACACGGACCGTAACCGGCACGTTCTGTTCGAGCTTCGGCGGGTTCTTATACGTCGTGATGATGGTGCTGCCTCCGTACGGACGCAGATAGATGGCGTCCCAGGCCGACAACACCATGTACGCGTCGACGTGGGCACGACCTGGATCGTGGTCCGGGAACAACAGGCCCCACGTATTGCCGGTCGCAGTGTACACGCCTGTGAACTCGACGACGATGCGGCTTGCCGTCGCCATTTCGGGCACTTCTATCGCCGCCCACGTGATGTCGATCGTCTCGTTCACTTCGAACCAGGTGCGTCCATTGTACTCGGCGATGCGCCAGTCGCCAGGTCCGCCGACCGTAAAGCCGATGTCTTCAAGGGTGTCTCCCTCGCGCCCGTCGAGGCAAAGGACGAGCGTCATGCCCGCAGGCGGGTTCGGCCCCTCCCAGCAATGGTCCAGAGGGAGCTCGACGGCGATGTTGTACGTTGCACCGCTCACCTGCACCTGACGTTTGTGCACTTCCTCGCCGTCTACGACGACCGTCAGTTGGTACGTGCCGTGCTTCACCTTCTGGGCAAACTTAAACGCACCGTTGGCTCCCGTGGTCGTCTCGAGACTGCCGAGGCGCACGAGCGCGTTTGGAACGGGCTTGCCGTCGGCGTATTTGACCGTGCCAGTCACTTCCGCCTCGCGGGGACCGAAGAGGGCAAGACATCCGGCAAGGACGAAAGACAGCAGCAGCAATGCGAACAAGCCGATAACCGGTCTGCGCAACTGCATGCGCGTATCCCCCCACCATCGAGTTTTGTCTATCAAAAATTGACTAATGGTTTGTCCACTCGCTTCCCAGACAATTGCGCGCAAAGGGATTCCCGCCGTCCGGCATCGCGCCGCTTTGCGCATATGTCCCGACATGTCACCTCCCCCATCCGACAATGCCGTGCAAGAGAGAACCTATAGTACGCTTCCAGGAAGAATTCGGAAATCTTCCTGCTCACGTGGATCTACGCAGTTTTCCTGCTTCGCCGTCAGGTCGGAGACTCCTGCCGGCGAAATAAAATATTAATCTCACATCCGTGTTTTCACGAAATTTATGTTACAATCCCTCGCCGATGCTTCCTCCCTAAACGCTCGTCTTCCGTCAGAAAGGCCCGTTCAAACATCCGCGTTACCGGAAAGGGGTCCGTCGACGGCCGCGCGTTCTTCCTGCATACCGGCTACCGTCCCGCAAACCAAGCAGGCACCCTTTTCCCAGCTGCGGCGCCTCAATTCCAAGGGCGCGCAGGCTATGCCCTCCAAGACACCTTCTCGGCGTCCCACCCGGCGTCCCAGGGCATACCCGAAGAAGAACGTGACGAAGGATGCGCCCAGGAGAATCCCAGCTTCCGTCCACGTCACGGCGCCCACCCCCTTTGAGCCGGACGGACACCGGTCTTCGGCCTGCCCGTCGTCAGCCGCCAAAGGATCCCTTCGGCGCAGGCGACCGCAACGACGACACCCGCGGTGAGGAACGGCCGCAGCCAAGCAGCTACCGCGAAGAGGGCCAATGCCGCCATGCTCACCTCTCCCAGACCGAACCGCCGCACCAAGTTGTTGGTCCCTGCCAGCCAATCATGTTCCCTGTCGGCGACGTCGTCCATGCACTGCACGAAGGCGACGACGCAAAGGGCCCACAGTTGCTCCAGGGGGCCTGCGAGGATGGCCCCTGCGACCAAGGCCAACGCAGCCTCTTGCCAGCCGTAAAGTCCCGACGGCAGGGGACGGCTCAAATCGAAGGCCATGCCCACGGCATACGAGGCGGCGAACAGGGGCAGAGAGGCCTTCCCGTCGAACAGCGCGGCCAGGGCGAGAAGTAGCATGGCGTATGGCAACGTGGCCTCTCCAAGCCGCGCCGCGATGCTGGGCACACCGAGCTCGACGTCATGTCGCAGGTCCATAAAATCGTCCATCATCTTGACCGCGAACGCGACGCACAAGAGGGCTGCCAAGCTGCGCACACTGAACAGCCACGTGGCATCATATCCACCGCCAAACATACCGCTTCACCTCCCTGAAGCCGTCTTTCGTTCGGGCGGAGACAGGAATCACGGGATGGCCCGCGAACTCTTGGCGGATACGCTCCAAACCTTCCTTGGCCGTCGGGAGGTCCATTTTGTTGGCGAGAATCAGATATCCCCCTTTCATCTGGGCGAAGTGCGCGACCTGAAAATCGACCTCGCCGATCGCTTCGACCGCTCCCTCCTGCGCCGCGGCCGAGGCGTCGACGATATGTAATACGAGGTCGGCCTCGCGCACTGCGGCGAGAGTTTGGGCCATGGCCCGGCGGATAGCGGTCTCGCGGGGAATCCCTTCGCTCAGCCCGCTCGTGTCGACGAGTTCGAACCGCTTCACCCCTTTGCCCACCGGCAGCTCGAGTTGTACCGCGTGCAAGGCCCTGGTCTGGTGCGGCGTGTCACTTACCCACTGTGCCATAGCATCCCGAACCGAAACCGTACGGCTCTGCCCGTGCCGGCCCGGCTCCTCGATCGTGACGGATACCTTCTGCACTCCGAGATACTCGGCAAAGGAAAGTACGAACAGGCTTTTTCCGACGTTCGCCTTACCCAGTACGATGCAGCGTTTCATCCGGCGGACACCTCCCCCAGGTCCACCTCCTCGATCAGCATCAGTTCGTCCCGGCTGATCCTCGCCTTGCGCACGAGACGCACCGCCTGGCGACGTATGGCGCGCTCGATGATGTTGCGCACAAGCCGCGCGTTGCCGAAGTTGGGGTCGGCCTTACCCGCCTCGGTGCGCAGGAGAGCGGCCAATTTCGCACGCGCGGCGGCCGAAAGACGATACTCCCTTTTTCGCAGCATGAGATGGGCGATTTGCAGGAGCTCGTCGGCGGAGTAGTCGGGAAAATCGATGTGTATGGGGAAGCGGGAGCGCAGGCCCGGGTTCGTCGAGAGGAAATGCTCCATCTCCCGCTGGTAGCCCGCGAGGATCGCGATGAGCTGGTCCTTGTGGTCCTCCATCGCCTTCACCAGCGTGTCGATGGCCTCTTTGCCGAAATCCTTCTCCCCGCCCCGAGCCAGGGAATACGCCTCGTCGATGAAGAGAATGCCGCCGAGGGCCTTCTTAATGTGTTCGCGTGTCCTTTGCGCCGTATGCCCTATGTACTCACCGACGAGATCGGCCCGTTCACACTCAACCAGATGTCCTTTCGGCAGTACCCCCATCTCCTTGAACATCCTGCCTAGTATGCGGGCGACGGTCGTTTTTCCCGTGCCCGGATTGCCCTTGAAAATCATATGCAAGACGAGCGGCTCACTGACCAACCGCTCGGCACTTCTGCGCTGCTGGATGGCGATGTAGGCTTGAATCTCCTTTACGAGCCGCTTTACGGGGTCGAGTCCGATCAAGCTCATCAGCTCGGCCTCCGCCTCTTGCAACCTGCGCCGCCTCTCGGCTTCGTCGTCCTCCTCTCGCGCCTTTGCCCGTGGCGCCGCTGCCGCCGGCACGTGCACTGCCGGCACCTTGCCGGTTTGGTGGAGCCTACGGAAAAGAGAAAAGGCTTCCGCCGGGGAGAGCTTGCCCTGTTCGAAAAGGTCGAGCACCTCCTCGGCTGTGTGGGGTGGCCCTGGTGACATGGCCATGGCATGCAACACCTGCCCTCGGTTTGGCGATCCGAAGCCGCGGGCAGCCTCGGGACGCACTTCACTATACCTATGTATGGCAGGGGCGCGAATGTGTGCCTGGCCACCGCCTTCGGCCGCGCAACGGGGCCGGACCGGCGGACTGCCTTGCGCACCGGCGTTAAGGCCTGGCGAGTTCCGGCAGCACCTTCACTACATGGGAGCGAATGGCATCCGTCGCGGCATCTAAGGAAGGATAACGGCTCAGGTCGAACCAGGTGATGGATTCGTCGCGCCGAAACCAGGTGAGCTGGCGCTTGGCGTACCGGCGCGTCTCCCGTTTGAGGCGGCGAACGGCCTCGTCCAAGGAGCATTCCCCGTCGAGGAAAGCGATGATCTCCTTGTACCCGAGGGCTTGCAGGGCCGTATCCTGCAGGGGATAGCGGGAACGCAGCGTTTTGACTTCTTCGACGAGGCCTCGCCGGAGTTGCTCGTCGACGCGCCGGTTGATGCGTTCGTAGAGCTCGCTGCGGGGGCGGATGAGACCGATGCGGACGTCCCGGTAACGGGGCGACTTTGCTTTCGCCTCCCGGATGTGCTCGCTCATGGGGCGCCCCGTCACCTCGTACACCTCAAGGGCACGGATTACCCGGCGCACGTCGTTGGGATGGAGCTCGGCGGCGCGCTCGGGATCGACTCGAACCAGCATTGCGTACAGGTGTTCGGGACCGTGCTCCGCGGCCATTTCCTGCAGGCGACAGCGCAGGGCGGGATCCGCGCCTTGGTCCGGAAAGAGGAACTCGTCGAGGACGGCTCGGATGTAAAGGCCCGTTCCTCCGCTGACGATCGGCACACGTCCCCGGGCGTGAACCTCCGCGATCACCCGGTGGGCCATATCCCGGTATAAGGCTACGTTAAAAGGGGTGTCCGGCGTGACCACGTCGATGAGATGATGGGGAACGCCTTTCATTTCGCTCGGCGTCGGCTTGGCCGTACCGATGTCCATGCCCTTGTAGACCTGCATCGAGTCGGCCGTCACGACTTCACCGTTCAACGCGAGCGCAAGTTCGATCGCAAGCGCGGTTTTCCCTACGGCGGTCGGCCCGACGAGAACGACTAAGGGCCCTTTGCCGCTTTCCTCACGCATCAGGCACCCTCCACTAGGCGAGATCGTTCGGCTCCGGAGATCACGGCGTACCCGATCCGGCGCTTGCGGCCGCCGACGAACCTCGTGATCCGCGGATCATGGGCCCACGGCCCGTCCGTGCGGTCTTTGATCACCACCGACCGGCGGGCGACACGGGCGGCCTCGGTGAGCAGGGCAGCAGACACGGGAGACGGATCGGCCAAGTACCGCAAGGGCGCGATTCCGGTGCTCTCCCGCACAGGCTCGTGGAACATCGGGTCGAAATACACGACGTCGAAGGCGCCGTCCGGAAGCTCTCGCAGGACCTCGTCGGACCGGGCGGCGACGAGGCGGATCCGGCGCATCGGCGCAGTGACGTCTTTGCGCTCGCATTCATACGTGCGAAGTCCCTTGGCAACGGTGAGGGCCACGGGCAGGGAGCTTTCCACCGCCTGCACCGCACCCTCCGGACCGACGGCAAATGATGCGACGAGAGCATCGGAACATAGGCCTGCCGTACAGTCGAGCACGCGCTCTCCAGGCCCAAGTTCCATCGCCGAGATCATCGGATCGTGGCCGCCTTGGGCGAGCGACTTGATACGGTGCACCGCCATGCCGGGGTGGTAGCGGAAGGTCAGTCCCTCCGGCAGCCACACGGTGTATTCGTCCCGGTGCACCACTAATATCCCCTTCGCTCCGCTCGGTCCGGCGTGCCGGGCCGCTTCATAGAGGCGTGTAAGGGAGCCTACGCTCCGCTCGACGTACGTCTGGCCTGTCCTTTCGGCCAGGCTGCGGGCCTCCCGGACTTGCTCCGCCCGTGGATCGCGCGTGGTCGTGATGAGAAAGGGAACTCCGCACAGGCCGTCACGCAGTTCGATGAAATCTATCATGCTACCTCCGCCCAAACCGGCGCTCCAGCTCGCTGCGGCCGATTTCCACTACGACAGGGCGACCGTGCGGACAGGAAAAGGGATTTTCACACTCTGCCAGGCGAGCCAGGAGCGACTCCATCTCTTCGGTCGAAAGGCGCTGACCTGCTTTCACCGCTCCTTTGCACGCGACCATCGCGGCGATCCGCTCGCGGCGCTCCGCGCTGCGACCGCCCATGTGCAAGTCGGCGAGCTCCTCGAAAAGCTCGGCAACCGCGCCGGTCTTCCCGCTGAACTCGGCAGGTACAGTGCGTACGATGATGGACCTGCCGCCAAAGGGTTCGTATTCGAAACCCATAGCTGACAGCTCGCCGCCAATTTCGTCGAGGCACGCGAGGACCTGTACCGAAAGATCCAGAGTGAGCGGTACGAGAAGGGGCTGCGCGTCCGGCCGCGTCTTCGCTGCGGCGAGCGCCTGCTCAAATAGGATGCGCTCGTGGGCCACGTGTTGGTCGACGAGCCACAGGCCCCAAGGCACCGGCACGACCATATACGTATCGAGCACTTGGCCCACCGCGCGAGCCTGCTTGAGGCACCGGCGCGCCGCCTCGGCGTCGGGAGGCCCCGCGGGCAGAGCCGCCTCGTCCCCAGCGGCGGAGACGGGCTCGTGAACGTGGCATCCGGGGGCAGACGAAGGGTGCCGGCCCGGCCGCTCACGCACCTCGCCCGTTGTCAAGTCGACGTCGTAAGGGCCGATGCGGGCTGAGGTCCCTGCCGGCACCTTGCCACCGTATTGTGCAGGTGCGGGCACCGGAGACGGCTCCGGGCCTCGGCGCCAGACGACCGGCGGTGGTCCCGGTTCCGGCCCTGCCTTGCGACGCGGAAAGAGCGCCTCTTGCTCCTGAGCCGCGCGGCCCGGCCGCTCCCCGTCCGCGGAATCGGCACGTGCGCTGCCGTCTCCTTCCTGCGGCAAGCGCGTGGAGATCAAGTTGGCAGACAACAGGGCATCCCGCACCGCGTGCAGCACCGCCGAAAACACCGTGCGCTCGTCGCGGAAACGCACCTCCGTTTTGGCTGGATGGACGTTGACATCGACGAGGGTCGGGTCGATCGTCACGGCGATGATCGCGACCGGGTAACGCCGCGACGGCAACAGGTTTGCATAGCCCCGCTCTATGGCCGCGACCAATGACCGGCTTTGGACCCATCTGCCGTTGACGAAAACCGACAAATGGCCACGGCTGCCCTTCGCTTCGGACGGAGGTGCCACAAGCCCCTCCACACTGCCGAAGGCAGCCTCGCGCTGCACGGGGATCAACGTCCGCGCCAAGGCGTGGCCGTACAAAGCGGCGGCTGCGGAAATGAGCTTGCCGTCGCCTGGCGTGCGGAAGACCTCGCGGCCTTCCGCCTCGTAAATGAACTGGATGTCGGGATGGGCGAGCGCAAGGCGCGTCACGAGCTCCGTGATGGCCCTCCGCTCACCGGATTCCGTCTTCAAGAACTTGCGGCGAGCGGGCGTGTTGAAAAACAGCCGGGTGACCAACACGGTCGTACCTTCCGGCGTTCCTTTGGCCTCGAGCGCCACGCGACGCCCACCCTCGAGCCGGATCTCGGCGCCCATGCGCGCCCCTCGCCGCTTGCTGCGCAGCGTAACATAGGACACCGACGCGATGCTCGGCAGCGCTTCACCGCGAAATCCTAAGCTGCGTGTGGCGAACAAGTCTTCCGCCGTCCGGATCTTGCTCGTTGCGTGGCGTTCGAAGGCCATAGCGAGCTGGTCGGCCGGGATGCCCCGCCCGTCGTCGGTCACCTGAATTTCGGCCAGCCCGCCACCCTGCACGCTGACGGCGATGCGCCGGGCCCCGGCGTCGATCGAGTTCTCGACGAGCTCCTTCACGACCGAGGCAGGACGTTCTACCACCTCGCCCGCGGCGATCTGGTTCGCCACGGAGTCCGAAAGAGGCAAGATGGGCGGATCGGCCGGCGCTTGCATCGGCTCGGCTTGTTCACCGGCGAGTTCGTTCGGCTGCGGCATAACGCAACGCCTCCTTCCCTGCGCAGGCGCATCTTCCCTTCCCCGTTAACGCACGAGCCGCTTTTGCCAAGCGTCGAGTAGGCTGAGGGCCTCAAGCGGCGTCAAATGTTCGATACGCAAAGAGCGCAGCTCGTCGAGTACGGCTTCTTCCTCCCCGGAGAAGGGCGCGGCCGTGGCTACTTCCTGCTCGGCTAAGAACCAGTCGAGAAAGCTGAGCTGATCCGTCGCTGCGCCGCTTTCTTTCTCCAGACGGGCCAGAAGCTTTGCTGCCCTGGTCAAGATAGGCCTCGGCAAGCCGGCCATCCGAGCGACGTTCACTCCGTAACTGCGGTCGGCTCCTCCCGGTACGACCTTGTAAAGAAAAATCACGCGGCCTCGCTCTTCCGTCACGTCGACGCGGAGGTTACGGCAGTGGGCCAGGGTCTCCTCCAAACGGGTCAGTTCGTGATAGTGCGTGGACATGATCGTCTTGCAACGAATCTCATCGTGCAGGTATTCGGCGACCGCCTGGGCCAAGGCCATGCCGTCGTAGGTGCTTGTCCCGCGGCCGAGCTCGTCGATGAGCACGAGACTCCGCTCCGTCGCGTTGTTGCAAATGACTCCCGTCTCGGTCATCTCGACCATAAAGGTGCTTTGGCCCGTGGCCAGATCGTCGGAGGCTCCTACCCGCGTGAAGATGCGGTCTACGACGCCGATGTGGGCCCGCTCGGCGGGGACGAAACTTCCCACCTGAGCGAGGAGGACGATCAAGGCTACTTGCCTGAGATACGTGCTCTTTCCCGCCATGTTGGGACCCGTCAAAATGATGAGCCGCTGCTGCGAATCGAGCAAGGCATCGTTGGGCACGAACTCGTCCTCGCGGCCGACTTCGACCACCGGGTGGCGTCCCGCCCTGATCTCAATCCGATCCCCGCGATCGACGACCGGCCGGACGTAACGTCTTTCGGCAGCTACCTGCGCAAAGGCCGCCCACACGTCGATTTCCGCCACACGGGCGGCGACGTCTTTCAAACGGACTGTTTGCGCCGCAACACGGTCACGCAGCTCGCAAAACAGCTCGTACTCTAGACGGGCGAGGCGTTCTTCGGCGCCGAGAATCATCTCTTCCTTCTCTTTGAGCTCGGGCATGATGAACCGCTCGGCTCCCGCCAGAGTCTGCTTGCGGACATAATCGTCGGGCACCATGTCCAAGTTGGGCCGGGTCACCTCGATGTAATAGCCGAAGACCCGGTTGAAGCCCACTTTCAGCGAGCGGATGCCCGTCCGTTCCCGCTCCTTTTGTTCGAGCTCGGCGATCCACGCCTTGCCGTTGGCCTGGGCATCGCGCAGCCGGTCGACCTCTTCGTTGTAGCCGTCCCGGATGACGCCGCCTTCCGTCACCGCAACGGGCGGTTCGTCGACCAGGGCAGCAGCCAGCCAATCCGCAATGTCACGCAGCGGGTCGATTCCCTCCGCCACGGTCCTCAGGAGAGGGTTCCCGCTATTTGCGAGCACTTCGATGAGGCCGGGCAGCGCCTGCAAAGAGTCGCGTAAGAGGCCGAGATCCCGCCCGCCTGCGGAGCCGGTGGCGACGCGACCGACGAGCCGCTCCAGGTCGGCAATTCGCGCCAAGTGCTCGCGCACCGCGCCCCGGATCATCGGGTCGTCCACAAACGCCTGTACCATGTCAAGCCGGCGATTGATCCGCTCCGGGTCCGTCAAGGGCTGCTCGAGCCACTTGCGGAGCAGGCGGCCGCCGAGCGCGGTGGCACAGCGATCCATGACCTCAAGGAGGCTGCCCTTCCGCCCGCCCTCGCGCAGCGATGCGGTGAGTTCCAAATTGCGCCGGGTAGCCGGATCGAGCAGCATTCCGTCCCCTTGGCTGTAGGCCGTGAGACCGGTGATGTGCCGCAGTGTCACCTTCTGCGTCTCTTCCAAATACTGAAAGACCGCTCCCGCCGCTTGCGTAGCCAGCGGCATAGCTTCCAAGCCGTATCCGGCGAAGGACGCGGCGCCAAGGTGTGCCAGCAGCCGCTGGGCCGCGTGGTCGCTAAAGGCATCGGGTTCATAGACTTGCACCACCGCGTCCGGAACGGCACTACGTATTTCCGCGTCGAGGCCCCAGCCGGCGAGAGCAGGAGCCAGAAGCACCTCGGGCGGCGCCAGACGCACGAGCTCGGCGGCGAGCGCCTCGCGCGCTCCGTCACCTTCCAGTTGCGTACAGAGGAACTCGCCCGTAGAAAGGTCACAGGCGGCGAGGCCGAATAGCCGGGACGTGCCCGTAACGGCGACCAAATACCGGTTTCCCCGGGCCTCGAGGCTCTTCTCGTCCGTCGCCGTGCCCGGCGTGACCACACGAACGACGTCCCGTTTCACCACGCCCTTTGCCTGCTTCGGATCCTCTAACTGCTCACAAATGGCTACTTTGAAGCCGTGTTCGACAAGTTTGGCGATGTAGGTGTCTACGGCGTGATGCGGAACGCCGCACATGGGAATGCGTTCGTCCTTACCTGCATCGCGGCCGGTTAGTGTTAAGTCGAGAACGGGAGCGGCCACTTTTGCGTCTTCGTCGAACATCTCGTAGAAGTCGCCGAGACGAAACAGGACAATGCAGTCGGCGTACTTCTCCTTGATGCTAAAGTACTGCTCCAGCATCGGAGTGCGACGTGTGCTCAAACCGAGACTCCCTCTCAGACTTGGGCTACTCGAGCTCGAATGGATTGAAGGCGTTTTCTTCGACCCAATGGGGCGTCACGCCGAGGCTTGCATAAAGCTGCTCTTCTAACGAACGCGTGATGGGTTCAAAGCGGTACGGCGGCAACTTGTCGAGGGCGCCTTTGGACAAACGACAGTGGACCTCGCCGCCGTCAGCACCCACAACCGTGTTGGCGGGCAGCAGCAGATGGCACTTCAGATCAGGACGGTACACGACAAGGTAGCGCACCATATAGGATGCAGGTTCGATCACCTTTCTGACGACCCGGCCGCCGACGGCGCCGTCGCTCGTCACAAGGACCGACTGCCACTCCTCTCGCGCGCCGACTTCCCAGAGGTTGTATCTCCGCCCTGGTTCCGACCGCAAATAGACCGAGCTCAAGTGCTTCTGATCTCTTCGCTTTTTCAAGAGGCGGTCCCTCCTTACAAGGACACGCTCCGGCGCAGCCGCCCGGCGCAATAGATCCTAAAGACGGCACATGCCCTCCCTGCGGGGAGAGCATGTGGAGAGCGCACCGCACGGCCGCAGAATTTCAGACCGCCACCTCGCCCGTGAGGCTCCAAGTTTGCGCTTCGGTCACCCGCACCGGTACGGTGTGTCCGATAAGGGAAGGATGCCCTTGGAACACAACGAGCTTGTTGTTCGGTGCGCGTCCGGACAGCCGGTCGGGATCTTTTTGGCTTCTGCCCTCGACCAGTACGTCCACCGTCCTACCGACCCACTCCACATTTTTCTTCAAGCTCACTTCGGACTGCACTTCGATGAGGCGGTAGATACGATCACGCTGCACTTCTTCCGGCACCTGATCCTTCAGGCGCGTCGCAGGCGTGCCGATTCGGGGCGAATAGATGAACATGAAGGAGCTGTCGAATTCGACTTCCTTGACGAGGCTGATCGTTTCCTGGAAATCTTCTTCCGTCTCGCCGGGAAAACCCACGATGAAGTCGGACGTGATGGCCAGGTCCGGGATCGCCTCGCGCATGCGCCGCACCAATTCGAGATACTGGGCACGCGTATAGCGGCGTCCCATGCGCCTCAGCACACGGTCGCTGCCCGACTGTGCAGGCATGTGGACGTGCGGGCACACCTTCTCGCACTCCGCCATGGCGCGAATGACCTTGTCGTTGAAGTGCTTCGGATGAGGCGAAGTGAACCGGATCCTTTCAATGCCGTCCACTTCGTTCACAAGGTACAAAAGGTCGGCGAAGTCGACGTCCTGGTCCAAGTCGTTGCCGTATGCGTTCACGTTCTGTCCGAGGAGCATGACTTCTTTGTATCCTTGAGCAGCCAGCTCACGCACTTCGGCGACGATCCGTTCGGGCGAGCGGCTCCGCTCCTTTCCCCGCACGTAAGGCACGATGCAATAGGTGCAAAACTCGTTGCAGCCGTAGATGATGGTGACATACGCCTTGAGCTTGCCCTCACGCTGTACCGGCAGGCCTTCTACTACGTCGCCCTCTTCGTGCCACACCTCGATCACGCGTTCACCCGTCATCTGTACCTTGTTCAGCAGCTCGGGCAACCGGTGGATATTTAGGGTGCCGAAGATCAAATCCACATGCTCGAGCTCCTGGCGCATCCGTTCGAGCTCGGCCTTCTGCTGGGTCATACATCCGCAAATGCCGATGATCAGATTCGGGTTGCGCTCCTTAAGCTGGCGCAGCATATGGACTTGGCCGTACACTTTGCGTTCGGGATTTTCACGTACGCTGCACGTGTTGTACAGGATCAGGTCGGCCTCGACCGGCGTGGCGACCCTCTTGTAGCCGATCTGTTGCAACATGCCGAGCATGATCTCCGTGTCGTGCTCGTTCATCTGGCAGCCCAGGGTTTGGATCCAAACGCCTTTCGTACCGGGCTCCTTCCGGGCTAACGCTGCATCGATCTGTTCTTCGTGCAGCGCTCCGACAACGGGAAGTTCGATCATTCCCAACAACACCTCACACAGACAGAGTGAACGCTACGCTGCGGCTTGGGGGAGGATGCCGCCTGGATGTTGGCGTCATTATATCATGGCTCCGTCCCGCTGCCCATAGCCACGGCTACTGGGCAACGCCCCGGAGCCTGCGCACGATCTCCCGGGCCGCGTTCACGCTAGCCCGGTCGTCTCCGTCCCAGCGGCTTTCGGGAATTTCTTCCATACGAGCCAGGAAGCGCTCGAGCCGCTCGCGGGCGAGATCGGCTTCGCCCCGCTCCCAGGCCGCCATACCGGTGAAATAATAAGGTTGAATGACACGGCCGGGGGCCTCGCGGATTGCCTCTTCCGCATAGCGCATGGCGTTCTCCCGCAGCGTGCGGGCTAAAGCGGCATTTTGTGTTTCGCTTTCGGCCAGTTGGTAATAGCTGACGCTGAGAATCTCCTTAACTACGGCTTCCACGTCCTCGGGCAGCAGTTCCGCTGCCACCGCAGCCTCGGGCCTGCTCTTCAGGAACGCCTCGCCCACGTCGCGGGTGCGCTCGAAGTCGTCGGCATAGTATGACGAGATGACGTGATAGTAGTCCGCCACCGCCCGGATCACCGTAAACATGGCCGTGGACGACGCCTGCTCGAACATGAAGGCGGCGCGTTCGTAGTGGCGACGAGCCGTCTCCTTATCGCCCGCGGATTCCGCAGCCCTTCCTTGATATAGATGAGCTAGGCCCAAATCGCCGAAGTACGAGCTGAGCTGCTCCGGGGGTATCTCGCTGATCCGATCGAGATACGCTTCATACGTCTCAACGGCTCCCTGAAAATCGCCGCGCTGCATCTGCTCACTGGCTCTCGCGAACATCCGCTGCGCGTCCTCCGATGCGCTTTCGCCCGACGGGAGGACCAGATCGTCCCAAGGGTCGGCCGGGGCGTCCAACGATCTCATCAGGAAGGCGCCCGAGACCGACACCACAACGGCACCCACGATAATCCAAAGCCGTCTTTGCCATGTGGAACCCCTCGTATTCAATGGAAACCCGCCACCTTGTCGAAGGGAAGGTGAACGGTGCCTCCTCCCCGCTCTGATCTCAGAACGCCCGATAGGACTGTTTCCTCTACTCGAACCGTACCACCGCACCGTCCGGCCTGTCAACCGGACTGCCAGCCTCTCCGCCGGGAAAGGCCTACCGGTCCGGACGCTTTCTGCTATGCGCTATGGTAAAATATCCCTACCCTGACGGAAGATGTGCGCTGTCACGTCTTGATCAAAAGGGCGGAAGGAGAGAACGCCGTGCAAACACATCCGGAACGGGAGAGCCTGCTCCGGCAAGCCGCGAGCCTGCTCGCCACGGGCGACGAGCAGGGCGCCATCGCCCTCTACGACCGTCTGCTTGCTACGCGGCCGGACGACGCCGAAAGCCTCTGCATGCGGGGTGTCGCCTTGCGCATGCTCGCAAACAGGGTGCTGGAGGCCGCCTGGCACGACTACGAAAGAGCCATCGAAGCGGATCCGGACTTCCCCAAGCCCCACTTTCAGCTGATCCGGCTGGCGGACAGCTTGGGCCGGCTGGACCAGGTGGTGCGCGCCTACAAACAGCGGATCCTGGCAAACCGCGTGGAGCCGAAAAACTACGCCTACCTGGGCTTTGCCCTGCTCACCGCCGGAGACACGGACTCCGCTCTCCGGGTGGTCGAGACCGGACTCGCGGTCGGACCAATGGATCCCTACTTACATTATACGCGAGGTGAGATCCTGCGGGCCCGGGGCGACATCGCCGAAGCCGTTGCCGCGTGGGAGCGCGCATTACTACACGACGCGTCGCTAGTTGACGCCCTTTACGCTCTAGGTGAAGTCCACGAAGAAGCCGGGCGCACGGCCCAGGCACGGGCAGTGTGGCAACAACTGGCCGCTCGCCTGGAGGAGCTGGGCGCCCCGGACGCGCAGATCGCGGACGTAAAACGGCGCATGGATGGAGACCCGAAAGACGCGAAAAACCGCTTTGCCGCTGGATCGGGTGGACTTGAACCCTTCTCCTAAACAGGGGGGTGACCCCTCGGACTCGTTCGTGTCCCCTGCGGGCGGGGCGTACTCCCTTGCCCGAGAGAAAGTCTCCCAGGGTTCATGTATCGGTTCAAAAGCACACCCAGTTGACCGCGAACAAAGCAGTCTTTCTACCTAGATCATACCCGCTCTCGCCCACGACGGCAAGGGGCAAATCCGGGCAGCGAGCCGCAGCGAAGCATTGCGACGCAGCTCACAGCACAGATGCAAAGGTCCGGGGCGGCTCGATGATCTCGAGTTCGGTCCGGCCCACTGCTTCTTCCACGAGGGCGTCGACGTCGAGTGGTTCTTCAACCTTACGCACTCGCTCGAGCTTTGGCCGCGTCTGCGGGTTCTCCGGCACGAAGATGGTACAGCAGTCTTCGTAGGGCAGGATCGACAGTTCGTACGAGCCGATCCGTCGTGCGTCGGTCACGATCTCGTGCTTGTCAAACCCTACCAAAGGCCGCAGCACCGGCAAGCTGGTGACCTCGCCGATAGCCCGCATGCTCTCGAGGGTTTGGCTCGCCACCTGGCCGACGCTCTCGCCGGTCACGAGCGCCAGGGCACCCCGGGCTTCGGCCAAGGCCGTGGCAATCCGAAACATGAACCGCCTCATGACCGTGATCCGGAACGAGGACGGAACTTGTTGTTGGATGGCTCGCTGTACTTCGGTGAAATGCACGACGTGGAGCGGTATCGGCCCCGCATACCCTGCGAGGACTTGGCAGAGATCCCGCACCTTTTGCAGCGACCGTTCGCTTGTAAATGGGAAACTGTGGAAATGAACGGCCTCAAGCGCGATGCCCCGCTTAAGCGCATACCATCCCGCTACCGGGCTGTCGATCCCGCCTGAAAGGAGGAGCATCGCCTTGCTGCTCGTACCTACCGGCAGACCGCCCGGACCCGGAATCACCCGGGAGTAGATCAAGATGCCCTCGGAGCGCACCTCGATATTCAGGGTGACATCGGGATCGTGGACGTCTACCGAAATGTCGCGATGCCGGCGAAGCACGTATCCTCCGACCGCCCTGTTAATCTCCATGGACGTCAGGGGGAAAGCCTTTTCGGAGCGCCGTGCCTCCACCTTGAACGTCTTGACCGTGCGGCCTTCCCGTGCGCTCCGGAAAGCCTCCTCGGCGGCACGGCACATCGCTTCCTGGTCTAGGGGCACGCGCACTGCAGGGCTGAAAGAAACGACGCCGAAAGTTGAGGCTACCACGCCGTATATCGCCTCGCGATCACCCCGGGTCCACTCGACGTACACCCGGCCGAAGCGGTGACTGACTTCGGCATCACAGTCGACACGCTCCAAGGCTTTCTGCAAGTTCTTGACGAGCGCGCTGACAAAATGAGACCGGTTCTTACCCTTGAGACCGATCTCGCCGTAGCGCACCAGCAATAGCTCACGACTTTCCGACATGAAACCACCTATCTGTACCTTGTTTACCAAGCTGCAGTCCGGTCTAGCGGCGCCATTGGACGAGCTCTTCGTACGCTCGGACGATCTCCTCCGCAGCTCGCTCGACGTCTTCCTCTGTCGTCTCCCTACCCAGGCTGATGCGCAACGATGCCTCCTTTAGCTCGTCCGCGACGCCCAAACTCGCGATCACGTGGCTTTGGACACGCTTTTTCGCCGAGCAAGCCGAACCGGTGGAGACGTAAACGCCCGCCTCGCTCAACAGGCGCACCATGACCTCGCCTTTAACTCCCGGCAGAGCCAAGTTGACGATATGAGGCGCCGCTTCCGCGAGGGGCGGGCCGAGGACCTGCGCGACGGGCAACCGCTCCTGCACAAGTTCCACGACGCGCCGTCGCAGGCGGCCGAGCCGGCGGGCCAGATCGTCCATTTCGGCTGCGGCTAGCTCGGCCGCCAAGCCAAACCCCACGATGCCCGGCACATTCTCGGTACCGGAACGCAGTCCCGCCTCCTGCTCGCCTCCCGTCAGAAGGGGAACAAGGCGCGTGCCCCTTCGGACCAAGAGCGCTCCCACGCCTTTCGGCCCGCCGATCTTATGGGCGCTGAGCGAGACGAGATCGACGCCCCAGGCCCACGGCGCAAGCGGCAGTTTGCCCAAGGCTTGGACCGCGTCGGTATGGATGACCGCGTCCGGATTGATCTGCCGCACGGTCCGCACGACTTCCGCGATGTCTTGTACCGCACCGATCTCGTTGTTCACATAAGCCACGCTGACAAGACGCGTGTTCGCGTCGACCAGCTCGGCCAGCTGGTCCAGGCGGACGGCACCGCTGCGGTCCACGGGAATCTGGCGCACCGAGAAACCTTCGTCCTGCAGCGCCCGCACGGTCTCGAGAACCGACGGGTGCTCGATCGCGCTGCAAAGCAGCGTACCCCCTCCGCGGCGCACCGTGCGGGCGGCGCCCCGGAGGGCCAGATTGTTCGCCTCGGTACCGCCGGAAGTGAAGACTACCTCGTCGCGGGACACACCGGCCGCCGCGGCCACCTGTTCCCTGGCGCGGCGAACCGCCGCCTCCGCCGCCAAGCCGACGGCGTGGGGAGACGACGGGTTCCCGAAATGTACCGTAAAACACTCCTGTATGGCAGCCACTACCTCCGGTCGCACCGGGGTAGTGGCTGCATGATCTAAATAGATACCTTGCATGCTGTGCAGACGCTCACCTTCCCTCGGCATAGGGGAGTATACCGCATCAGCGGGCGGAATACCACCCCGTCCGGCTACATAAAGAAGCCGATCACGCCGAGGACGATGCCCAAGATGCCCAGCAGTTGTGCCGTATTCGCCGTGCCGAGCCTCTCTTCGGTCGCCTGCCGGTAGCTGTCGAACTCGGCACGGAGGTTCGCCAGATCCCGCTCGAGCTGACCTTCGCGCGCCAGCGACAGAGCGAGTTGGTTGGCCAGTTCCTCCTTTACCCTCAGGGTCAACTCTTGCACCTGCTCCTCGGACAGCCCGACCTTGCTCTGCAGGATGAGAACCTCCTGCACGAGACCGTCCACCTCGTCTTGGAGCGCCGCGTTGTCGGCCTCCAAAGCACCGAGCCTGTCCAGAAGGCTGACCCGAACGTCGGAGATGGCCTCCTCCAAGGCGGCGAGCTTCTGCTCTGTAGCGGCCGTAGCCTCGCGCCCTTGTGCGATCGCCTCCTTGTTAGCCGTTATCTCGCGCCGAATCTCGTCAATGGCCGCTAGCAGCTGGGCGTCCACGCGACCGAGGGCTTCGGCGGCCCGCGTCTGGTCTTCCGACAGGGCTGCCAGCTCCGCAGCCAGTTCCTGGCGTACTTGCTCCAACACCCGCTCGAGCTGTTCAAGATTCAGCTCCGAGGCCGCAAGGCCGCCTCGCTGAACCTCAAGCTGCTGCCGGATATCGGCTAGGGCAGCCTCTACCGCCTGGAACTGGTCGTCGCTGCCCTGGGCGGTCTCGGCCAGCCGCTGGGCAAGCTCCTCCTGCCGCTGTTGCGCCTGCTTCAAGTCTTCGGACAGGACGAAAAGCCCCTCCGCGTTATCGTACACCCCGTCCCGTGTACGTTCGATCAGCTCCTTCAGCGTGGCGATCTGGTCCTGCAGTGTGTCCACGTCCGCTTTCGTGGCCATGGCGCCTTCAATTCCCGTCACGCGTGCGGTAAACTCATTCTCTAATTGGGCAACCCGCGAAGCCAGCTCGCTTTCCATTTGCGCCATGCGTGCCGCGAACTCCTCCTCGAGGAGCTCGAGCGCCGAACGCAGCTCGGCAATTCGACCGGTCAGCGCACCCGCCTGTTCGGCCAGTTGGCCCGTCTCCGCGCCGTGCTGTCCGAGAAGCTCTTTCAAGAGGCTGATGTCGTCACCCAAAGCCTCGACCTGGGCCTCACGTGCCGACCGCTCTTCGGCGATGAGCGCAGCCAACCGTTCGATTTCGCCCAAGAGCGCGGTCGCCTCGGCGCGCAGCTCGGCAGCCAACTCTGCGACCTGAGCTCGCAGGGTCGCGGTCTCCTGGCTCAACGCGGCATCGGCGCTGCGCCGCTCATCGTCGGATTGCTTCATACGCAAATCGAGCTCGTCGACGAGGCTGCGGAGATCCTCTAAATCTACACCAAGACTGGACGCCAGTTCCTCAATCGACTCGCGGAGCGCCGAGACATCCCCCTCGAGCCGCCTGTTCGTCTCGGCCAGCATCAAGTCCGTCGCGTCGAGCCTTTGCTCCGCTCCGCTCACCCGGGCTTCGGTCTCGTTGAGCAACGCATTCGTCTCGGCCAGCTGCGCAGCCAGCTCTTCATCGGCCCTTCTTAATGCGATCTCCAGGGCCTCGGCCCGCCGGTCAAGCTCGATCAAGTCGTTGTAGATGGCCCCCAGCCGGACGATGGTCTCCGTTTGCAACTCGTCTAAAGCCGCGAGCTCTTGGTAAAGGCCCTGTGCCTCTCCCTCGACCCGCTGCACCTCGGCGTAGTAGAAAACGAGCTCCGTGCGGAACTCTTCGATGAGCTCCCGCAATACCCGCACGTCGTCCGGCGTGGTCGCCGCCCGGCCGCTCTCGATCTCCGCGATGATCTTGGCAACTACCGTAGCGAGCGTGTACCGGTCCGCCGGCTCGTCGCCGCGGAATCTCTGGTCTTCGCCTACGAATAGATAGCCCTTCTCCACCAGAGTGCTGACCGCCTCGTAGGCCCAGTGGTCCGTCGGCACGTCCGCTAGCGTGACTGCCCCGGCGGGTACCGCCAGGAACAGGAGGCCGAACGTGATCCATGCGATCAAGCTTTGCCTAACGATTTTCATGGAGCCGCATCCTTTCCTTCCGGGAATGTACCGCCTGCTAAGGAGCGATGTGTACCGTCACGCCGTGACGCTCGATCTGCGAAGGTGCCTCCGGCGCAACGGCAACCGGCTCACCGCCTACCCGAAATACCTCGATGTTTAGGGAGGTCGTTCCGGGAGCCAGAGCGACGAAGCGCAACGAGGCTACCTTGCCCGACGCCACGTTCAAGGCGCCGAGTTCCGCCCGGTCCCCCTCGATACGGATCCTCGCCAATCCGTCCGGACCGGCGGGGATATGCTGGATCGTAACTGAGGAACCGCCGTCACCTCCCCGGGCGGCCCGCTCCTCGGCCGTCGGCATAAACAGGTCGCCGCGCAAGGCCCCGAACAGCCCAGGCGGTCCCTCGACGAAGCGCAGGTACTTCGGATCGTACGTGAGCTCGACGATGAGACTGCCGATCCGCCGCACGTTCAGCGCCTGCACGTCGATAGCGACGACTTCCCCTACCCGTGCCGGCCGGTCCGACCCGCCTGCACCCGAGCCGCCGACGGCGAGGTATCCGTGCTGCGGGAAAATCATGTCGAGAAAGGCCGTCACGCTGACGGGTGCAATATTTGAGTCACGGTCAACGGCTGTGACCGTAAACGGCAAGTTCCCCGTATAACCGAGGAGTGAAGCGTACCAGGTCACGCTCCAGCTCTCGTCGGGCCGCAGTTCGCCGATGAGCCGTTCGGCCTTGTCCACCGCACTGAGCTCCATGCCGACTGGCGCGTTGAAGGATACGACGACCTCCTTCGCAGCCGTAGCCCCGACATTCTTTACCGTCGCGACAATGGGCTGCTTGGGCGGATTCCACCGGTCAAAGAAACCTTCAATCTTGCCCGCAGGCACGTCGATCTCCACGGCTAGCCGCGGCGGGCCGAGGATGTCGATCTTGCGGCTCACGAGCACCGGCTCGGGCAGGTTCTCCGCGGTCGCCTCAACGGTGTACTCGAGCTCGCCGCCGACTACGCCGTCCAAGAGCACGGTCCACGTCACCTGCGCCTCGCGGCCCAGAGGCAGGTCGCCCAGGCGTCGTGTGCTGCAGCTTTGATTCCCCGGCAGCGTAAGCCCGCGCGGCACGCAGATGCGGACGGCTACGTCAAGGAGGGTGCCCTCCCCCGTGTTCTGGACGTAGACCACTACGGGGAACGAGGTCTCCCTCGCCGCGTCGATGCTTGCCGGGGAGGTAATGCCCAACGAGAGCGCACCGCGCACGATAGAGATGCCGCCCAGGCCGTACTGGGTTACGTACTCACGGCGCTCACCGGGCTGAAAGACCACCGGATCCCAATAGAGCGCCATGGCGCTGTCGAGCTCGTTGAATTCGCCCAGGCGGGTAAAATCACGCCCCGGTACGAAGGAAAAGTCCCACACACCGTCCGCCAGAGCGCCCCAGTTGCTCAAGTACACGCGGTCGGGCGGAGTGATTCCGGCGCCGCGAAAAGTTCCCTGTCCGATCACGCGAGGTTCGGTAAGGGAGTCAAAGGCCTGCCAAAAATCGGGCAGCGACGGGCCCAAAAAGCTCGTGTCCGTCAAAATGGCTTGCTCGCCCACGCGGAACGGAGCGCCGTCGTTCGCCCCCAGCATCGTGTCGAGCATGATGCGCAGCCCGATTTCGGACGGTTCATCCGAGACATTCTCCACGATGTAGCGAATCTCCGCCGTATCGAATAGTCCCGTCGTCGAGCTGCGGGCAAAACCGAGCTCCTGTGTGACGAGAGCGTTTCCCAGCAGCCACGTGGCGACGATGCGCTGGTCGCCGTCTACCTCGATGATGGTGGGAGCCTGCACCATGGTTCCGTAATTACCCGCGAAACCCGCCCGCTCACTGGGCGAACTGCCGCCGAAGACGTAGTCGACCCCGTCGACCCGCACGGTGGTGTACGAAGTACGGGGACCGGTGCCTCCCTGCTTATACAGGAGCGGCTGGTTGTCGTCGTCCCCACGGGTAGGATCGCCGCCTGTCGTCTCGATGGCAAAGCGTCCCGTATTCTCATCGGAGGCGTTTACTGAGATCACGATATAGTCGTTACGAAGCACAATATCGAAGGCGCCGGTCTGTGCTCCGGCCACCGCCGCGACGATCAGCACGAGACATGCAGCGGCGATGGGCTTATACGTCCGGTACGCCACACGACTCAAATATCGGGCCATGGTTGTCTCCCCTATGCCTGTAGTGATTGCGCCGTGGTATATCGGATGACCGGACGGCTCTGGCCCCGGGCGCAAAGCCGTTCCGGCCCGTCAGTCGGCAAGCAATAAGCGAATGAGCTCCTCGGGATCCGTTCCGAAGGTGACGCCCCGCGTGCCTTCGGCGTCCGGATCGAACCGGATGACGAAGGAAGCCTGGTAGGCCTGGCCTTCCGGACCGGGCTGTGCCTGCACGAGCTGCAATGCGTAGCCGAGAGCCCATTCGTTGATCGCGTCGATCGAGGCGCGCATGGTCGGATCCACCTCGGCCGCGATCACGTTGCCCAGCTCGTCCACCGTGATGACGACTCGGACGCTCACGGTACCCCATCCCCGGTCGTAGTTCTTGGGAATGAACATGCCGCCCGGGAATGACAACATCGATCCTACAGCAGGCGGCGGCGGGGGCGGCGGTGGTGCGGCCTCGCCCGCGTCGGCCTCGCCATCGGTTCCCTCGGCGGTGCCGGCTGCTGCAACGGTCACGGCCTCATCGACGGCCCCGGCGCTTTCTTCCCGCTGCGATGCCACGGGTACGGCTCCCGTCTCCGACGTGATCAAAGACTGGTCCGTCGCTTCGGTGCGCGGCCCCTCGGGCCGTACCGAAGGCGTCGGCAGAGCGGCCGTCGGCAACTGGACCGGCTCGCCGGCGGCGATCTGAGTTTGCCGGGGCGCCGGATTGACGTCGGGCCTCGGCGCCGGAGCCTGCACAAGCTGGGTCTGCGACGGCTCGGGCCGCTCCGTTACCTGAACCTGCTGCTGGGGCTGTTGCACCGGCTGCACGGGCACAGGCCTTGACTGCGGCTGAGGCACGGACTGGCGTGGCGTGACGCGCTGCAAAGAGAAGGTGCTCGCCTCCGTAGGCTGACGGAGAGTGAACTGAAACACGCCTTCACCGGGCAGCGTTCCGGCAATTGGACTTTGTTCCCACTGGGGGTACAAGATGAGCACAAGCGCGTGTAACACGATGGACACGACGAGAAAACTTCCTAACCGTCCTTCGTCCCGTCGTGATTCCACTCTATACACGTCGTCACCCCCTCCTATGGAATCGGCCGCTCCGCGCTAAAGGAAATCGCCGCTCCGCCCGCCTCGCTGACGGCATCCATCGCGGTCACGATGCTCTCCCAAAGGGCGTTTCTGTCGGCCCGGATCACTACGACTACCCGGGACGAGCTCGCGACCGTCTGGCGGACGATGTCCTTTAACTCCTGCACCGTGGCATGGCGGTCATTCACATAGAACACGCCGTCCCGTGTAATCGTAATGACAAGCTCCGTGGCCGGCTGCTCCTGCGCTGAAGCAGCCCGCGGCAAGTCGACCATGATCCCGTCCGGCGCCCGGTCGAAAGTAGCGAACAGCATCAAGAAGGCCACCAGAAAGAACATCACGTCGATCATGGAGACGATCTGCACCACTGGAGTCCGTCTCGTTCTGCGCCGAATCATCATCGGTCTAGGCCTCTTCCTTTTGGGTAAGTAGATCGATCAACTCTTCGGAACAGCGGTTCATCTCGAGGATACGCCGGTCGACGATACTGGACAGCCAATTGTAAAGGGCGAGCGACGGAATCGCGATGATCAGACCCGTGGCGGTCGTGATCAGCGCTTCGGCGATACCTGCGCTCAAGGCCTGCGGTGACGTGACTCCTTCGAGCCCGGAAAGTACCTGAAAACTGTTGATGATCCCCGTGACCGTGCCCAAAATGCCCAACAGGGGCGAGACGGAGACGATCGTGTCCAGAGCGGGAAGGCGTCGCTCGAGCTTCGCCACCTCTTCCTGGCCGACCTGGGCGATGCGCTCGCGGATTTCGGAGGGACTGCGATCGGAAAAGGCCAACCCGGCAGCAAGCACTGACGCTACCGGACCGCGTTGCTTCTTGAGAAAGTGAATCGCTTCGAGGGGCCGACCTTCGTCGAGCGATGCCCGCACTTCTTCCATCAAGTCTTCGGTGTCCGACCTCGTCTTGGCGTAATACCAAATGCGCTCCAAACCGATCGCCACTGCCAAAACGGAGCAGAGCAGCAGCGGAATCATCACCGGACCGCCCTTGAGAATGAAATCGACCATGCAGAAATCTACCTCCGTCGACACACCCGGGATAATATGGGAAGACACAGTTTAGGCTTCGCCATATTCCCGTCCCTTCCTGTCAAACTTTAGACCTTTTTACTTCCCGAACGGCGCACGCGAACAAATTCCAACGCTCCCAGGTTCCGGGCATTCTATACCAATATATACCATCTTGGCGGCGCAGGTCTGTGACCGCGATCACCCGCCGCGCACGGTGCAAGCCAGCGCACAGCACGCGCGAAAAGACCGCCTCCGAAAAGAAGCGGTCTCCAGTCATACGTCGGACGAGAGCAACCTCTAGGAAGCGGTCTGTCGAAGCGAGTCCGTACCCGGCTCCCCTTGCTCGCTTGGATACCCGCTTCTTAGGTACTCACTGCGCAGAACACGCATCAGAAGGACCTGCCTCGGCCGGCCGGCCGGATCGCGGCGCTCGATCCGGCCCTCCTTACGAAAGCCGGCTTTCAAGTAGCACCGCACGGCGCGCGCGTTGTCGGCGAAAACCCGCAGGTAGACCTGTTCAAGGCTCATGTTCTCGAAGGCATGAGCCACGACGGCCCGGACGGCATCCGTTCCCAGCCCCTGGTTCCAGTAGGCCTTTTCCCCGATGCATATCCGCAGCTCCGCGTGGGCGCCCCGCCAGGCTATCTGATCCAGTTCGATGTCGCCGATCAGCAGTCCCTGCTTCGTCACAATGGACCAACGCTTGTTGTGACGGTCGCTGCGTACGCGCTGCAGCCAACTCGCCGCTTCCTCCATACTGCACGGGTAATTGCCTTCGGTATATTCGGCAAGTTCCGGGTCCTGGCTCCAAGCAACCATCCGTTCAAGGTCGGCGGGCTCCACCGGGCGCAGATTCACCTTTTCCCCTCGGATAATCATGATTCTCCGCCTTTCATACCCGTCTCATGGGTGAACTGAACGCTCTCTTGCCATGAAAGAGTGCGTAGACGACAGCGTCGAAGGCGTACTTGCGTCGGGGAAACGAGATCGCCTAGCGCTCGCTTAACCTTTCTCGCCTTCTTTGGCAGACCCTTCAGTCAATTGGTTCCTACGCTGCCCCGAAACGGGAGCGGAACGTCATCCGACGAGGGCAAACGGTCCGAGCAGGTTGAGCAGCACTTGCACCAAGAGAATCTTGAGCACTACGGCGGTCGGATAGGCCATGGCATAAGGTATGTTGGCTTGGTCGTTGCCGGCCCGTTCGTTGGCGTAGGCCACGGCGACCGACTGGGTTTGAATGCCCGCCAGCAGACCGTAGAGGATCGGCATCGGTATCTTGAGGATTTTGTATCCGACGACGAGGGTGCCGAGACTATAAGTGAGAGCGAGAACGGCTGCTGCGGCGACCACACGCCACCCGATTAAAGCAACGGCTCCGGTAAGCGCATTGCCCGCCTGGGTGCCGATCCCGGCCAGAAAGAGCAACAGGCCGAGCTCACGAAGGGTGACATTCACGTTATAAGGCAATACCCACAGGATATTACCCGTCCTGCCCAAATAGCCCAACACGAGGGCGACGAGAAGGGGCCCGCCGGCGAAACCTAACTGAAAATTGAAGCCACCCGGCAACGGAATAGAGAGCGTGCCGACCAGGAGGCCCAACGCAATACCAAGGGAAATCGAGATGATGTCAATCGTGCCCAAGGTTCTATACGAATCGCCCAAGAACTCGCCGACGGCATCCAAGCGATCGCTCGGTGCGACGACCCGCACTTGGTCGCCGAGTTCGAGAACGAGGTCGGCTGTGGGTACGATGTCGACGTCGCCGCGGCGGATGCGGGATATCGTCGCTCCGTAGCGTCGCCGAAGGTCAAGGTCCCGGATGCGCCGGCCGGCAATCTTCTTGTTCGAGAGGATGAACCGGCCGACGTCAATTTGGCTCCGGTCGAGATGAGGATGCAGACCGCTCGGCTTGCCAAGGCGCGCGGCAGCGGCGTTTACATCGGGCTCCGGTCCGACTAAAGTGACGACGTCGCCCCGGAGCAACGTGACGCTGCCGTCGACCGTCATCTGCCTCTGGCCGCGGAGGAGCCGGCTCACGACCACACGAGTCCCTCCCTTGGGAAACAGCTCGCTGATGGCCCGGCCGAAGACCGACTCTTCCGTGACCTCTACGTCCGCGTTGATGATCGGCTGGCGCACACCCGCCAACGCCTTTGCTTCGGCACGAACGTCCGCCCGAAGGAGCCTGGCCGCCCAATGCATGGCGAGCATCACGCCGAGCACACCGACGGGATAACTCAAGCTGTAGCCGACAACGGGCAAGGCGCGCACGCTCTCGAGCTCCCCGCCCGAAGCGTGGGCGGAGATGAACTCCAGGGCGGCGGCAAGGGCCGGCGTGCTGGTGAGGGCCCCCACGAACGTTCCCGCCGCCACCGGTCCCGGTAAGCCCAGGGAACGGCTGACGATCAGCGCGATACCGAGCGCAGTAGCTAGACTGCCCGTTACGATGGCGGTCGCCCGCAAGCCCCGGCGGCGAAACGAAGAAAAGAAAGACGGCCCGGCCGACAAACCGAGCATATACACAAAAAGGACGAGGCCGAATTCGTACACGATGCTGGGCAACCGGAACTCCGGATGGAGCGCGCCGAAAGCAAGCCCGACGAAGAGAATGCCGCTCGCACCGAGGCTGAAGCTGCCGAACCGCAGCCTGCCAGCCAGATGGCCTATTCCCGTAATCACAAATAGCAAAAGAAGCGGGTTTCCGGACAAGAGCGCGACGAGCGCGTCGAACATGGACAGGCACCGAACCTCTCTTGGCCCTTCCGTGCACGGATGGCCCTGTCCCCATCATATACATTCGGCCCCGACAAACAAGGGACTATTGCTCATTCTTCTCCCTGCGTAACCGGTACAACTCCTCAACCCACTCGTACGGTACCGTATGATCGCCGAGGCGAACCCTATCCTTAACTCCCGGACCGTGGGCATCGGAACCTCCCGTGCGCGCCAATCCGGCGGCGCGCGCGTACCGGTCGAAGCGCGCCTGAAGGGCCTGGTCGTGCTCGCTGTGGACGACTTCTAGACCATCGATGCCGCAGGCGACCGCGGCGTCCAGCAGGCTGCCGTCGGGCAGCAGTCCGGGGTGAGCGCAGACTGCCAGCCCGCCGGCTCGATGCACAAGCCCCACGGCATCCGGAAGCTCCAACCGGGCGCGAGCCACGTAGCCCGGCCGTCCCTTGGCGAGCCACTTGTCAAAGGCGTCGGACACGGACCGGGCGTACCCGCGCTCGACCAGAACCCGTGCGACGTGTGGTCTGCCGGGACTGCCCCCGCCGGCGAGCGCGAACACCTCATCGGCCGTCAAGATTAACCCCGCGCCGGCGAGTCGGTCAACGATCCGGTGGATACGGCGTTCCCGCTCCCTCCGGTACACGTCCAACGTCGACCGAAGCTCGTCGTGCTCAGGATCGATGAGGTAGCCCAGAAGGTGCACTTCCGAGCCGCCGAGTACCGTCGACAGTTCGACGCCGGCGATCACCTCGACACCGTGCAAGCTGCCGGCCCCCAAAGCTTCGTGCACACCGTCCACGGTGTCGTGATCCGTAACCGCGATACAAGAAATACCTGCCGCCGCGGCAGCCACCACAAGTTCCGACGGCGTCCAGGATCCGTCGGACGCCGTCGTGTGCAAGTGCAAGTCCGCAACTTTTCTCACCGCGTCAGAAACTCCCTCACTTTGACCAGAATGCGCTTTTCGACCCGTGAGATATGGGCCTGGGAGACACCGAGCTCCTCAGCCACATCCACCTGCCGCATCTCGCGTACGAATCGCAAGAGGAGCACGCGCCGTTCGAATCGATCGAGCCCGGCGAGGGCGGTGCGCAAAGCGATGCCGTCGATCACCTCCTCCTCCGGAGCCCCGATGGGCGACCGCAGCTGCTCGAGGCGGGCGGATCCCGTCTCGCCGTCGCCTGTCCCGAGCGGCGCGTCCAAAGAGGCCGGGGCAGCGACGGCGTCAAGGGCCAGCACGACCTCTTCTCGCGGCACACCGACGCGGTCGCCTATCTCCTGCGGCGTCGGCGACCTGCCGAGCTCCGCTTCGAGGGCAGCTCGGGCTTCGTGGGCCCTGCGAGCCAGGTCGAGCCCGTGCCGGCTCACCTTGACCGGCCGGTTTTCCCGGAGGAAGCGGTGGATCTCAGCCAGAATGAGCGGGACCGCATACGTTGAGAACGCGACATCGTAGGAAAGGTCAAAGCGGTCGATGGCCTGCATCAGCCCGATGCAGCCCACCTGAAACAAGTCGTCGGTCTCGGCCCGTCCCGCGAAGCGCCGCGCGACGCTTTGCACGAGCCGCAGATTGCTTTCGATCAGGCGCTCCCGTGCCGCTCGGTCGCCCGCTTGCGCGCGCGCCAGTAGCAGACGTATTTCGTCCTTCCTATCCCTCATCCTCTCCCCCGCAGGCACTTCCCCGGCACAAGGCAACGCTCCACCTCCTTTCCCGCGCCCGCGCGGTCAGTGCCGAAGCGATTCGGAGCGCACCTTGCGTATCATCCGGACGGTGGTCCCTTGACCGAGCCGGGATTCGATTACGAGCTCATCCATGTACTCCCGGGCGAAGACGAGGCCTAGGCCCATGCGCTCGTCGGGCTGCGTCGTGTGCGTCGGTTGTGTCGCCCACTCCACGTCCTCGATGCCAACGCCGCTGTCCGAGACCGTCACCGATAGTTGTCCATTCTCGATCCGCGCCTCGATTCGCACGATCCCCGTCCCATCCGGGTATCCGTGGATGACCGCATTGGATACCACTTCGGAGACGGCCACTTTGATCTCGTCGATCTCGTCGATTGTGAAATCGAGCTGTGCGGCGAAGATGGCTACCGTCTGGCGCACAAAGGCCACGTTCTCGGGCTTGCTGGGAATCTCCAAGACAAAATGATTGCCGCTCCACTCCGTCCGTTCCATTACCATGTTCCCCCTTTTCAAGCCCGCAGAAGGGCCTTCTCCTCCGTCTCGACCACGTCGATCACCCTGAGCAGTCCTGAAAACTCTAGGACTCTAAGCACGGAAGGCCGCGGGTCGACCAATATGAGGCGTCCGGCCCGTTGCGACAACTCCCGGTACTGGGCGAGCAGTGCGCCCAGTCCGGAGCTATCGATGAACCGCACGTCGGTCAGTACTACGATCAACGTCGTCAGATGGGGCGCCCGTTCGAACGCCGCCTTGACCCGTGCCTTGAATTCCGGGGCCGTGTGGAGATCCAGCTCTCCGTCGAGGCGGACGAACAGGGCGCGCGGCATGGCACGCACGGTAATTTCCATGAAGTCCATTCTCCTCCCGATTTGGCCGTCAGCAATCGATTGTTCCGGAGTCGCCCGCCCCTTTCCTTTGAAAACCGCACCACGCTGTCGGCTCCCGGCCCGGGCCGGCGCGATCTCGCGCTTGCCCCTAGGACGGGCTACGCGACGCCCTACCCCTGTTGCGATGCAACAAAACACCCCGCCTGCACACGCAGACGGGGTGTTTTCTACGCCCCAGCCCACACCGTTAGTCGAACTCGCGGGCCAACAGCCTCCTCGCCGTCCGGAGGATCATCTGTGTAACACTTGCCCGCTCGACGTCCTGCGCGACGACGACGGGCGCTCGTGCCACCTCGTATTCCCCGGTCCGGACAACGAGTTCGCCCACTACCGTTCCCGCTCCGAGGGGTGCTTCGAGCCGCGGCAGATGCCACACGACCTCCTCGTCAAACGCCTCCGACTCGCCGCGCAGGAGCGTGGCATAGACGTCCTGCTGCACGATCAGGTCGACCTCTTCCGGAATGCCGCGGTGCACGCGTGCGGTCCTGACCGCCTCGCCCGCGGTGCGGACCGGTACCGCGTGCAAGCGGGAAAAACCAAAGTCCAGAAGGCGACGGACGTCATCGTCCCGGCTGCTGCTCGTCGGTGCGCCGAAGGTGACAACGATCACCCGCACGCCGCCGCGGCTCGCCGTAGCGGCCAGGGAGTATCCGGCCTCGCTCGTATATCCGGTCTTGATGCCGTCCATGCCGGGATACGTGCGCAGCATGCGGTTATAGTTGTACAGCTCTGGCTCGCGCTTGCCGTCAGGACGCATGACGACAGGACCGTACGTCGAAACGAGCTCCAGGAAGTGGGGCAGTGTCAAAGCGTGACGGGAAATCAGAGCCATGTCGTAGGCCGACGTGACGTGGTCGCCGGTTAAGCCCACCGTCTGAGGAGGCAGACCGCTGGCGTTAAGAAACTGCGTATTCAAGGCACCCAGCTCCCGGGCCCTCTCCGTCATGCGCACGGCAAAGGCTGACTCCGTACCGGCCAAGTATTCCGCGACCGCGACCGAGGCGTCGTTGGCCGAACCGACCGCGATGGCGTAGAGCAAATCGCCGAACGCCATGCGCTCGCCGGTTTCGAGCCAGATTTGGGTCCCGCCCATGCTCGCCGCCCGGGAGCTCGTCGTCACCATGTCCGTCAAACTGACGTCGCCGCGCTCTACGGCTTCCAAGGCGAGCACTAAGGTCATCACCTTGGTGACGCTAGCAGGCGGCAACGGCTGATGGGCATTGTGCTCGAACAAAATGCGTCCCGACGCCGCATCCATCACGATCGCCGCTTTGGAGGCCAACGGAATTTGCACCGGCTCTCCGGCCGGCACGGGCGATTGGGCGGACACGGTCCAGCCCGTTGAGGCCACAAGGATGAGGGCCATCATAGTCAGCGCCAATCCGGCCGCCCTCCTGTTCCACTCTGCCTTCCGGCCTCCCGTTACCGCACCCATTCCATCGGACCTCCCATCGAGCTCCGTACGCAAGCAAAAGGATAGTGATTCATATGCGCTCCGAGCCTCCGTTATACGGTGGGCACGCGGCCCAGAATAAGAGGCGGTTTGGCGGCGGGCGTCTCACGGATGGTGAGCGCCTCGGCAGCGGCCCGAGCGGCTTGCCGGGCCGCATCCTTTTGTGCCGCGTGCACACGGCCGACCACCTCGCCCGTCTCGACGCGCTGACCGACCTTCGCGAACAGCTCCAGGCCGACGCCCAGGTCGAGGGAACCGCCCTGTACGGCCCTACCCGCTCCCAGGCCCATGCTCAACGAGCCGACGGCATAAGCGTCGATAGCATGAACGAATCCAGCGCGGGGCGCGCGGATTTCCTCCACGTAGCCTGCGGCAGGCAGAAGGGACGGATCGTCGCAAGCGCGGGGGTCGCCGCCTTGCGCCTCGACGATCTCCCGGAGCTTGTCCAGGGCGGCCCCCGAGTCCAAAGCTTGCGCGAGCTGCCTACGAGCTTGCTCGATATCGGGCGCTTTTCCGGCGAGTACGAGCATTTCGGAGCCGAGTGCCAATACCAGTTCCATCAGGTCGGCGGGCCCCTCGCCGCGCAGCGCCGCGATGGCCTCTTTCACCTCGAGCGCGTTGCCTACCGCAAATCCAAGGGGCTGGTCCATCGCCGTGATGAGAGCGACGGCACGCCGGCCCGATCGCCGTGCCAAATCGACCATGGCGCGGGCCAACGCCTCGGCCGTGGGCAGATCTTTGGCAAAGGCGCCCCGTCCGCATTTCACATCCAGTACGAGTCCCTGGGCTCCGGCGGCCAGCTTCTTGCTCATCACGCTCGCAGCCACAAGGGGTATGCTTTCCACCGTTGCCGTCACGTCGCGCAGAGCGTAGATGCGCTTATCTGCCGGGGTCAGCTCCAGCGTCTGCTCCCCGATGCACGCGCCGTGGGCTTGGACCAGCGCGAGCATTTCGTCTAAGCTCAGCTCCGTGCGGATACCGGGAAAGGATTCCAGCTTGTCAATCGTGCCACCGGTAAAGCCCAGGCCGCGGCCCGACATCTTCAGGACCCGAGCCCCGCAGGCCGCCACGAGAGGCACGAGCACGAGAGTGGTCTTGTCCCCCACGCCGCCCGTCGAGTGCTTGTCGACGATGTCCGGCATGTGCGTAAGGTCGAGGCGCTCGCCCGACTCGATCATGGCCTCCGTCAGGGCAAGCACTTCCCTTTCGTTCAGACCACGGAAGTACACCGCCATCAGGAACGCCGCCATCTGATAGTCCGGTACTTCGCCCTTTACGAAACCTTCGACCAGGCGGCGAACTTCTTCCGGCGTGAGCTCTTCTCCGTCTCGCTTCCTTCGGATCAGCTCGTAAACCCGCATTTCATTCCCCCCGCTGCCCATCCCCGGCGCGCGGCGTCTCAAGAAAGCTCGTGCCGACCCGCGGCGCGGGCAGCCCCAAGTAGGCCCGAACGGAAGCGGCAACGTCGGCGAACGTGTCGCGCACGCCCAGGTTGCTGCCGGGAACGGACGGCCCGCCGTAGACCAGCAGCGGCACATACTCTCTCGTATGGTCCGTTCCTCCGGTGGTTGGGTCGACGCCATGGTCGGCCGTGATGATCAAAAGGTCGGTCGGACGCATCAGGTCGAGCAAAGCCGGTAATGCGGCGTCGAACTCCGACAAGGCCGCGGCGTAGCCGTGGGGATCGTTGCGATGGCCGTACACAGCATCGGTCTCGACCAGGTTCGTAAAGATGATGCCGCTGCCTTCCGCCTCCCGTACCAGCTGTAAAGTACGGGCGATACCCTCTGCATTGCTGCCGGTCGGGAAACTGTGCGAGATGCCCCGGCCCGCAAAAATGTCAGCAATCTTGCCCACGGCCCAGACGCTCAGTCCCGCGTCGACAGCCGCGTCGAGCAAGGTTTCTTCCGGCGGCGGTAAACTGAAGTCGCGGCGACCCGCAGTGCGCCAAAAACTGCCCGGTTCACCAGCAAAGGGACGGGCGATGACCCGGGATACCGCGTGCTCGCCCTGCAACAGCTCGCGGGCGATCCGGCAGATTGCGTACAGCTCTTCTTCGGGAACGACCTCGACATGGGCCGCGATTTGAAACACGCTGTCCGCCGAAGTGTAGACGATCAAATCTCCCGTAGCCAGATGGGCCGGACCGAATTCCTCGATGACGACCGTGCCGGACGCCGGTTTGTTGGCCAGAACCCCGCGGCCCGTCCGCTCACGGAAGGCGGCGATGATCTCGTCGGGAAAGCCGTCGGGATAAGTCGGAAAGGGCTTGTCCATGATGATGCCGGCGATCTCCCAATGGCCCGTGGTCGTATCTTTGCCTCGGGAGCGCTCGCGCATTTTGCCGAACATACCAAGGGGCACCGCCTCCGGGGGTACGCCCGGAATGTCGGTGATATTGCCCAGCCCTAGCCTGCCGAGATGGGGCAAGTTCAGTCCGCCTACCGCCGCCGCGGTATTGACCAAGGAGTTACTGCCCTCGTCGCCGTATTCTGCCGCGTCGGGAGCCTCACCGATGCCGACGCCGTCGAGGACGATCAAGATCACACGTCGCGTCCCGGACCCTCTGCTACGCTCCATAAACTCTGACCGCCATCCCTTCGTCAATTGCCATATTCGCTCCGGTCCGCGCGCTCCCTGCCTCCTCGAAAGCAAAGTACGCGGGCGACGTGACGGGTGCGGGTACATGGGAAGGCGCCCGGGACTCGAACCAGCCGATCGCCGCGGACAGGACGTAAATGACGGCCAAGATGAAGACGAACCGCACAAGCCACGGGACCCAGTCACGCAGGCGCACCGCTGAAAACAGTATCATGCCAGCGTGCCTCCTCTCCGCGCGGTTACAGTAGATACTGCGTCGTCAGGTCGATCAGCACGGGCGTCACGTAGGCTTCCACAAACCGCGCACCCAATATGCAAACCGCTCCCGCCGCTGCGAGAACGAACGACGACGCGAACTGCCCGTACACCGTATGCTCCGTCCGGAGCCCGAGCAAAATGCGTGCGGCACCGGATGCAAAGCGCAATCCGGCTACCGCTGCCATGACGAGTCCCGCCAGCGACAAGAGGTTGTGGGGAAGGAGCGCCGCCGCGGCAAGCAAGCCCCCCCGCCACTGGAACATGTCGACCAGGAAGCGGGCCGTGAATCCGAGAGCAAAGCCGCGGAAAAACGTCACGACCAATATGGCCGGCGCACCGATGATCGTAAGTCCGAGGAGCCACACGAGGCCGGCCGTGGGCAAGACGTCGCCGGTCAGAGCCTCGTAAACCAGGCGGTCGGTACCGGGCTCGCCGAGGGCCGCGACGGGATGGGCGAAATACTCCTCCAGTGAGCTCCTGATGGCGGTACGTCCGGTGCCGTCTACGGAATCCGCCGCCATTCCCCCGCCCACGCAGCCCGCCGCTAGAGATAGGCAGACCAATATGTACAAGAAGAGGCGCCGCCTAATGTGCTCGCGGACGAAACCGGAGATGCTTCCTGCCGCAATCACGCGAACCCCTCCCTACCCTCCCTACACTTGTATGTGGGCCGCCGGTCCCGTATGAAGGTCAGCCTTCGAGTCTCCCGTACCGTCCGCCGGCGCCGTCCTGGATCACGGGCCTAGCGTGGCGGGACGCCAGAATTTGCCGCGCAATCTTCTCCCCGACGATCTCCGCCAGTTCGTCGAAGCCTGCGCGATGGAGTATTTCCATATGGGTGCCGAACCGGGCAACCAACCGCCGGATGCCCGCAGGGCCAAGACCGGGGATGAAGCGGAGGGGGACCTGATGTATGTACGGCGGCCTGCCGGGGGCCGGGGCCTCGTCGGTCGTGGCGATCTCAAGGAGACGGTCATACACTCCGGGAACGACCTGGCCTCCGCACTCCATGCAACGCCGGTCGGGCATCAGAGAGACCTTTGCGGAGCACCCGGGGCAGAACGTTCTGTAGTACTTTCCGAGACGGGGATCGAGGCCGTAGTTGGCCACGATGCGCCGCCCGCGCCTGCTTCCCAGGGCCAGACGGAGCTCGGAGAACGTAGGTTCGGCGAGCCTGAGGGCGATGTACTCCCGGGCGATATTCTCGGTTGAGTGCGCATCCGAGTTGCTCAGGTACGGAAAGGAATGAAGCTCACGGAGGTGATCTGCCATCGCGGTGTCGGAGCTCAGCCCCAACTCGACGCCGCTGATGCCTGCGATCTCGTATGCCGTCAGGTGCTGTCTCTTATACACATCTGACGCTGCCGACG
>LSQX01266857.1_pt1 | contig 55130 bp, 56 predicted proteins | sample 654561 | NCBI WGS metagenome assembly LSQX01 (sample SAMN04489861, study PRJNA283612) | anaerobic digester metagenome | isolation source: 4 biogas reactors fed with cattle manure at either 37C or 55C with and... | place: Denmark: Kongens Lyngby | collected 2014 | reverse complement strand
ATGCCGGTACCGGTATTGTTCACTCGGCTCCCGCTTACGGTATTGAAGACTTCATTTCCTGCAAGGCCAATGGCATTAAAGACGACGCCATCATCAGCCCTGTCATGGCCGATGGCAAATATGCCAGCAGTCTGCCCCTGTTTGGCGGTCTCTCCATTTGGGATGCCAACCCCAAAATTGTGGAAACCATGAAAGAGGCTGGCACACTTATTAAAGTCGAGTCCCTGAAACACAGTTACATGCACTGCTGGCGCCACAAAACCCCGATTATTTACCGCGCCACCAGCCAATGGTTTGCCGGCATGGACCGCCAGCCCAAAGACGGCTCGGCCACGCTGCGTGAAAAAGCCTTGGCTGGCGTCGAGGCCACCAGTTTTTATCCTGCCTGGGGTCGCGCCCGCCTGCATGCCATGATTGCCAACCGTCCCGACTGGACCTTGTCACGTCAACGCCAGTGGGGCGTTCCCATGGCATTCTTCGTTCACAAGGAAACCGGTGAGCTCCACCCACGCAGCGTTGAGTTGCTGGAACTGGTTGCCCAACGGGTTGAAAAAGAAGGCATCGAGGCCTGGCAGTCGTTGGACCCCAAAGAATTGCTGGGTGAAGAGGCCGATCAATACGAGAAAAACCGTGACACCCTGGATGTCTGGTTTGATTCGGGCACCACACACTTTACAGTAATGGGTGGCAAAGACCATGTTTGCAATGGCTCCCACGCCGACACCCTGCGCTGGCCCGCCGACCTGTACCTGGAAGGCTCCGACCAGCACCGTGGCTGGTTCCACTCTTCCCTGCTCACCTCTTCCATGATGTTTGGCCAGCCCCCCTACAAGGGCTTGCTGACCCATGGCTTTGTGGTTGACGGCCAGGGCCGGAAAATGAGTAAATCAGTCGGTAACGTGATTGCTCCGCAAAAAGTCTCCGACTCTTTGGGGGCTGAAATCATCCGCTTGTGGACAGCTGCCACCGACTACTCCGGTGAACTGTCCATTTCCGACCAGATCCTGAAGCGTGTAGTTGAAAGTTACCGCCGTATTCGCAATACCCTGTGCTTCCTGCTGGGTAACCTGAATGATTTTGATGCTGCCAAAGACCAGGTCAACCTTGAACAAATGTTTGAAGTGGACCGCTATGCACTGGCGTTTACCAAAGCCATGCAAGACGAAGTGCTGGCGAATTATGAAGAGCTGAACTTCCACCCCGCCGTGGCAAGGTTGCAGATTTTCTGCTCGGAAGACCTGGGTGCATTTTACCTGGATACCCTGAAAGACCGTTTGTATACCAGCGGCAAAGACAGCCTGGCTCGTCGCTCTGCCCAAACCGCCCTGCTGCACATTACGTTCAGCCTGCTTAAATTGCTGGCTCCCATCCTGTCATTTACGGCAGAAGAAGCCTGGGCTGTCCTGCGTGAATCCACCCTGAAAAATACCGAACTAGCCGACCGTATAACCATTTTCACCGAGGTCTACCATGATGTGCCTGTTCCTCAGGATAGCGAAGCATTAATTGCCAAATGGACACGCCTGCTTGAAATCAGGGCAGAACTGAACAAACAGCTTGAAGACCTGCGCAGTGCCGGCCAGATTGGCTCCGCCCTGCAGGCTGAAGTGGACATTTACGCAAGTGAACAGGACCTGGCCTGGCTGCAAAGCCTGAACGATGACCTGCGCTTCATTTTCATTGTGTCGCGCGCAACCGTACATGCCTCAAACGGAGAGCTCCGTTTCGAAATCGCACCCTCCGGACATGAAAAATGTGAGCGTTGCTGGCATTATCGCGAAGACGTCAACAGCCACCCGGAACATCCCGGCATTTGCTCCCGTTGCGTAGACAACCTGTACGGAGACGGCGAGGCGCGTGAATATGCCTGACCAGCATAACGGCAAACGACCCGTAGCCTATGGCATATGGGTTGCCTGCACGCTTTTCCTGATTGCCCTGGACCAGGCCAGCAAACTGTATTTTGAACACAATTTTGACTATCTGGAAAGGCTGAATATCCTACCTTTCTTTGATTTCATTCTGGTTTACAATCAGGGAGCTGCCTTTAGCCTGCTGGCCGATGGGAGCGGCTGGCAACGCTGGTTTTTCCTGGTTCTTGGCCTGGGGGCCACCGGGTTTATCCTGCATTTGTTAAAAAAACACAAAACGCAAACGTTTTTTTGTTTTTCCCTTACCCTTATTATGGCCGGCGCGCTCGGTAACGTCATCGATCGCCTGGTTTATGGCCATGTCGTTGATTTTCTTCTGTTTTATTGGGGGAATGCTTATTTCCCGGCCTTCAATGTCGCAGACATTTGTATTACCATAGGGGCTGTCTTTCTCATTCTTGATGAGATCCTTCGTATACGTCGTACCAAACAAGAGCAAGCATGAATCCTGACCTTTCCGGCAAACGCATCGTTTTGGGTATTACCGGTGGCATTGCCTGCTATAAAGCGGCAGAGCTTACCCGCCGACTCATGGATCACGGTGCCACGATTACCGTGGTCATGACCGATGCCGCCACCCAGTTCGTCACGCCCACCACCTTCCAGGCCCTGTCCGGCAACCCGGTTTATACCGAAACACTGGATGCCCGCATGGCCAACAGCATGGCACACATCAATTTAAGCCGCCAGGCCGATGCCATCATTATCGTACCAGCCAGTGCCGATTTCATCGCGAAACTCAGCCATGGCCTGGCCGATGACCTGCTTTCCACCCTGTGCCTGGCCAAAGGCAACTGCCCGCTTATCGTGGTTCCTGCCATGAACCGGGAAATGTGGGCACACCCGGCTACCCAACGCAACATACTGCAATTACTGCACGACAACACTGCTGTCTGGGGGCCAGGCAGTGGTTCGCAGGCCTGCGGCGAAACCGGTAGCGGACGCATGCTCGAACCTCATGAAATCGTGAATGAAACCATTGCATTTTTCCAGGAAAAGCTTCTGCATGGCAAACACGTGCTCATTACCGCAGGCCCCACGGCCGAACCCATCGATCCGGTTCGCATGATCACCAACCGTTCATCCGGCAAGATGGGTTATGCCATTGCCCGCGCTGCCCGCGAAGCCGGCGCCCGGGTTACCCTGGTTTCCGGCCCCACTGCGCTTGATGCCCCTTATGATGTACAACGCATATCCGTCATGACTGCCAGACAAATGTACGATCAGGTCATGCAACACGCCCATGAGGCTGATATTTTCATTTCGGTCGCTGCGGTTGCCGACTGGCATGTCAGCAATTTCCAGCAAAACAAAATCAAAAAAACCGAAAACACGGGTATGGACCTTCAATTTTCCCCCAATCCGGACATTCTTGCCTCGGTGGCTGCGCTTGAAAATGGCCCCTGGTGTGTCGGTTTTGCGGCTGAAACCGAAAACCTGCTGGAATATGCCGAAAGCAAACGCCAACGTAAAAATATTCCCTTGCTGGTCGGCAATCTGGCCCAAGACGTGATGGACGCCGACTCCACCACCATGGTTTTGTTTGAAGAAAACGGTCACCAACAACTGCCTACCCTACCCAAACTGGCCGCCTCACGCCAATTGATTAAACATATTGCCTTGAAACTGTCGGCATAAAAGCCCTTTTTCAGGATTAACCGGTATATTTTCATGGATCAGCTGCTTCAACAGATCATTACATTCATCCAGGATAACCAGCTCTGGGCAGGCCCCATTATTGCCTTGCTTACCTTTGGCGAATCCATGCTTATTATTGGTCTTGCCATCCCCGCAACGGCTATTTTGCTGGCAGCCGGTACCTTAATCGGCTCAGGGGTTTTATCTCCCTGGCCCATTATTATTTGGGGAATAGCAGGTGCCATATTGGGTGACGCCCTTTCGTACTGGATCGGGCGCTGGTTTGGCATGGATATCACCCGTAAATGGCCCCTGAACCAGCACCGGAAAATGGTTGCGCGAACAAGGCTGTTCTTTTATAAATATGGTGTCCTGTCGGTTTTTCTGGGTCGTTTTATGGGCCCCATCCGCTCCACAATTCCTGCCGTTGCCGGCATCATGAACATGTCCCACCTGCGGTTTCAAATCGCCAATGTGACCTCTGCCATCATCTGGATGCCCGTCATGATTATGCCTGGCTATCTGGGTGCCAAAGGTGCCGAAGCCATTTCAGATTCTCATGGAGCAGGGGGTGGAAGCACATTGCTGATTGGTACCATTCTGTCAGTGGTCGCTGGCGTATGGCTGATATACTCACTCATGAAAAAAACACCAGAGAAAAACAAAACCAGCAAGGAAAGGATCAAGGCCGGCAACCGTCACTAACACGATAAGGGATGTATCATGTTGAAGAGTCACGAAAGCCCTAAAAATGGGGATTATGTTTCATATATCGATGAACTTCTAAAACAGTCATCCTTATCTTCCCCCGCGCAAAATCCGGGCAATGATTTTACCCAGGACTTGCCTGAGAGTTTCTCCAGCCATGAAGATTTCTCGTCCGCCGTACCCGCAAAGTCCACCTCGTATTCTTTGCCACAGCCCCCAAAAACCAATACAAACAAGCCCACGACTTACACAGCCTCCACGTTCAACAAAAACGTCAGAAGATTTTTCTTCCTGATTTTTCTACTGGTGTTTCTCGGCTCCATTATTGCCGAGTCAGACGGGCAAGGGGCAATTGTCTTGATTATCATTGTTGTCATTGCCATAATCCGGTTCATGGCAACAATTTTCAATTCCACGAAATCAAATAGGAAAAAATGAAAATAGACCTGAAAATCCTTGATGAACGCATGCGCTCACACTTGCCAACCTACGCAACAGGTGGATCTGCCGGCCTTGATCTGCGGGCCTGTCTTGATGAAGCCGTCACACTGAAACCAGGCCAGACCACTTTGATTCCCACCGGTTTATCCATATTCATCAAAAACCCGAACTATGCCGCCATAATCCTGCCACGCTCGGGGCTGGGCCATAAGCACGGTATCGTACTGGGTAATCTGGTTGGCCTGATCGATTCCGACTATCAGGGGCAGCTCATGGTATCAACCTGGAATCGTGGCCAGACCGATTTTGTCATTTCCCCCATGGAACGCATTGCCCAATTGGTGGTGGTTCCCGTACAGCAAGTAGAATTCAATCTTGTCGATGAATTTGAAGACAGTGATCGCGGCGCCGACGGTTTTGGCAGTACCGGTCGCCATTAATTTTTTTACAAGGACATGATAATGACACTGACACGCAGAATGATTTTAAAAAGTGCCGGCGCCCTGCTGGCCTCTGGTATCCTGGGTTCCAATATGGCAATGGCGCAGGATACCGCTACAGCCTGGCCTGAAAAACCCATCAATTTTGTAGTTCCTTATGCAGCCGGTGGCCCGCTTGACACCATTGCCCGCCTCTTGGGTGAAAAAGTGCAGCAAGAACTCAAACAAACCGTGATTGTCGAGAACAAAGCCGGTGCCGGTGGCAATATTGGTGCCGCCTCAGTGGCCAAGGCCCAGCCCGATGGCTACACGCTGGTAATGGGTGCGGTTGCCATCCAGGCCATTAACCCCTGGTTATATAAAAACATTACGTTTGATCCCATCAAGGATTTCGCACCGGTTATTATGGTTTCATCGGTACCCAATGTTTTAATCGTCAATAAAGATTTCGCCGAAACCAACAATATCAACAGCCTGCAAGATTTGATTGATTATGCCAAAAACAATGTTGGCAAGCTTAACTATGCGTCTGGCGGCAGTGGCAGTGCCGGCCACCTGGCTGGTGAGCTCATGAAAGCCCGTACCGGCATCGATGCCGTCCACGTACCTTATGGCGGTGCCAATCCGGCAAAACTGTCTTTGTTGTCCAACCAGACCCAGTTCATGTTTGACAATCTGGCCTCCTCACTGCCCCTGATCAATGACGGTCAGGTTAAAGCATTGGCCGTTACCACCAAAGAGGCCACCCCTTTTCTGCCCGACACGCCCACCATGGAAGCGGCTGGCATTAAAGACTTTGATATTGGTACCTGGTTTGGCGTATTTGCCACCGGTGGCACTCCCGAATCAATTATTGACAAACTAAACCAGGCCTACAGCAATGCCATGAACGATCCGGCCGTGCAAAAGCAGCTTAAAACCATGGGCTCCGACACCAAACCCGGCACTGCGCAGGAATTTGCCGAGTTCGTCAATGCCGAGCACAAAAAGTACAAGGAAATTGTAGAAATTTCAGGGGCTACCATTAACTAATCGGCCAAAATCTGGCTCACTGACAAGCAGCCAAAGCTGTTTTAATCATTGAGCCATACAGCCCGTTTTATTGCTCACCGGCATACACAAATTTGCCATCTTTGATCGTGCCCATAACAGCAGCACGGGCATCAAAACCCTGATGATCAGCCGGCGTAATATTTAGCACGCCATTGGGAACAATCAGGTCTTTGGTGTTTTCAATTTCATCACGCAGGGCATTCCTGAATTCGACCGTTCCCGGCTTGATACCCTTTTTAATCACCCGTGACACGGCTTTGTCAGCCACAATCCAGGCACCCCAGGCATCACCGGCAAACTGGGTAGCCGTATTCGGGCCATATTTGTCTTCATAGCGTTCGGTAAAGTCCATGGCGACCGCTTTAACCGGATTACTGTCTGGCAAGCCACGGGCCACCACACCGGGACCGGTTGGAAAAAGCGTTCCCTCTACAGATTTACCACCCACCTGCAAAAACTCAAGCGTGCCGATACCATGGGTTTGGTAAATCGGATTCTTGTAACCACGGTCCTTCAGGGTTTTTTCAGGCAATACGGCCGGTGTGCCGGCACCCGCCACCAAAATGGCATCGGGTTTGGCTGAAATCAATTTCAGTGCCTGACCGACAACTGATGAGTCGGTACGCTGAAAAGACTCACGGGCAACCACTTCAAGCCTGCCATCCAGGCGCGAGGTGAACTCTTTCCACCAGTTTTCTCCATAGGAGTCGGCAAATCCGATAAAACCAATGGTTTTATGTCCTTTTTTGACCATTTCATCAATCAGGACATCAGCCATCAATCCGTCATTCTGGGGCATTTTAAAAACCCAGCGACGACCTGGATCATCAGCCGGCTCGACAATAGAACTGGAGGCGGCCAATGCAATCAAAGGGGTTTGGGTTTCTTTCAGGACATCCAGTAAAGCCAAAGTAGCCGCCGTTGTATTGGGGCCGATAATAATATCCACTTTATCTTCCGAAGTCAGCTTGCGTACGTTTCTGACTGCCTTGCTTACATCGGTACCATCATCAAGAATAATATATTTGGCCTTTTCTCCACCCAGTGTCTCTGGCCATAAACTCATGGCATTTTGAGACTGTATGCCAATGGCGGCAGCAGGGCCGGTAGCCGATACGTTCACACCCACCACGACATCAGCCTGACTGACCGATGTAAAGGCAAATGCAGCCATGATTCCAGAGAACAGAATTTTCTTTTTCATTGCAAATATTATCCTAAGTTTTACAAATTGCTTGAGTGCGGGGCTTTCACACCCCTGCTTTACGATTCACGACAGGCACGAGTTTGTACCGAAGCCTGCATCGCATTATCAGCCGCCACGACACCGGGATTGATTTTCCGGGCCATTTCATTGGCCAGCAAACGAATGGCCTGCTGTTGCCCATCCACGACGGAAGCTGCATCTTTTTGCGTAACCGGAACACTGATCCGTGTTTGGCAAATCCATGAGGCACGGGTGCCAGATGGTGGCTTAAGCGTCCATACTACATCAAGAAGTGCACTATGGCCGGGCATCAGCTCAAATTGCTGCACATTGCTCTGAACCGTCCAGACCGGCAACGACCCTGGCACAACCGGCAGGTTCTGCACATTAATGGCCCCCAGCTGACCAGCCAGGTAAAATGACAGGGACTGGCCAATTTCATCTGCGACAGATCCGGCCCAACGATCCGCATTCAGCGCATACATAAGCTGTGGCTCGGCCGGATCACGCACCATCAGCTGTGGCCTGTCAACGGACTCGGGAATCTGCGGCAAAGCAATTTGCAGCCCTATGGGCGCATCGCCCGTAACAGTGGAAGACTGCAGCTGGGGTTGCAGTGAATAATACCTGACAGGCGGGGCTGAGGCGCATCCCACTGCTAAGCCAATCATGTTGGCAAGGCACAAGGCATAAGCCACTCTTTTCAAAATGCCAGATTGTTGGTGTATCAGTTTCATGATGCGCTATTCCATAAACGGTACTTTATCTTTCTGCCTGCCCCTGATGACCGAAGAAGGCTCTGCCTGTAAAAAGTCACTGATGGCACGGAATGAACGCATGGTACGGGTCAGCTCTCTGAGCATGGTACGTACCTCGGACATTAAAGCACCATCCGGCCGTATAGTGTCATCCAGGCTGTTGACCAGTTTATCAGTCCCGTTCAGTGAACGGGTTGCCTGACGCAGGGCTTTATTCATTTCAGGCATGGTTTTGCTATCCAGGTTGGATACCAGTTTTGCCACCCCTTGCAAGGCGCTGTCCAGTGATTGGCCGATTGAATCCAGAGGTAGATCCTTAAGTTTACGGATAATCTGATTCAGGTTGTCCTGAATTTCGTCAAAACTGCCCCCCACTGTGGGAATGATGAATGGGTCTTGCGACAAATCCGGTGCAGGCAAAGGCGGTTCATCAGGAAAGTAATCAAGCCCGACATACAGTTGCCCGGTAAAAAGATTGGCAAAACGCAATTGCCCCCTTAATCCACTGGCAAAAAAGGCTTTTATTTCATTAATGCCAATTTCTTTTGCTTTACTGCCAGGCTTTTTATTACTGTTTAGCACAACACTTAAGCGGTTTTCATAAACAATGGCATCCACCACCGCAAAGCTTTCATGGTTTTTCGCATCATACTCAAGGCTAATGGCACGCACCTCACCCAAATTAATCCCTTTAAAATCAAGGGGAGCACCGGCCTGCAAACCACGTACCGAATTGCTGAACTTCATGCGAACCGGATAAACCTGGCCATGCGGCTCAGCCATGGCCCGCTCCTCGGTCGTTTCCAGGATAAAAACAGAATTCGCCTCAGCCAGCCTGATATTCTGCCCCTGCCTGGGGGGGGGATCGGCAAAAGCCACACCCCCTGTCAATAATGAAACCAGGGATTGCGTCCTGAAATTCAAACCATTGGCTCCCAGTGACAGATCCAGGCCACTGGCATTCCAGAAGCGGCTGTTTTCCGTCACGAACTGGTCATAAGGAGAATCAATAAAAACAATGATATCCACAGCTTTGCCATCTTTGGCAAGCTGGTAATTGATGACCTGTCCCACGGGAATGCGTCGATAATATACGGGAGAGCCCAGATCCAGCGATCCCAGATTGCTCGCATTCAACACAAATTTTTTACCTGGACGATTGCTTGAAATCTCGGGAGGATGTTCCAGACCAACAAATTCATCGGTGTAAACAGATATCTTCCCATCATTATCGGGCACATCAACCCCAATATACGAGCCCGACACCAGTGTCCCCAAACCGGATACTCCACTAATGGTAAGGCGGGGCCTGACCACCCAGAACATGGTTCCTTCCCGCATCAGGAACTCACTTTCCTTGGAAAGACTGACATTAACCTCTACTTCGTTCCTATCCGGTGTCAGGCTGATTTTATTGACATGCCCGATCACCACATCCCTGTAGCGAACCTGTGTTTTTCCAACCTCCAGCCCTTCAGCCGTTTTGAAGATGATGCTGGCTTCCGGCCCCTGATCCATATAGTCCCTGACCAACAGGGACAAGCCAACGATGGCTGCAATAAAGGGAACCAGCCAGATCCATGAAATGTTTTTCCCTTTTTTTTGACTGACTACCGGCTCTTTGACGACAGGCGGTCTGATCCCGTTTTCCGCCGAGGATCTATTATTCACCAGAGACTCATTTGTCTGTGATGAGGGCGATTGTTTGTCTTCAGACTCGGACATTTTTGGTTTTCCGCATAATTAACGCCATGAATAGGCCAGTCTTTGCATACACACTGCTTCATTGGAAAGTGGGTGCTGTCTCTACCGGCTCAAAATCTTCTTTTTCAATTCCGTCATCCACATAGCTCCACCCTTCCCGAATGTCAAAACTATGCGCAGACAGCATCGTGAAAACCACAACCAGGCCGAAGGCAGAAGCACCATGCCCTGGCATGACACTCATGAGACTGCCAAAATTGGCCAGCGCTGCCAGCAATATCACCACAAAGACGTCCAGCATGGACCATTGCCCAATAAACTCAACAATCTGGTAAAGACGAGTGTGCTGTCGCTGAACGGCATAACTGCCTGATTTATCATTGAAGTATAAAACCAGCATAATAACAATTTTACTAATGGGAACCACGATACTGGCCACAAAAACAATTAATGCCAGATCCCATGAGCCCAATTGCCAAAGCTGAAGCACCCCACCCAAAATAGTATGCCCGCTGGCACCCAGAAAGGTGTCAATAAACATGACTGGAAACAGGTTGGCAGGTACATAAAACACAATGGCTGCTGCCAGCAGGGCAAGGGTTCGGGACTTATATTTGGGTTTACGATAATGCACGCTGGCATGACAACGCTTGCAATCTCCGCTTGTGTGGTCGCTCAGTGCCACCTGCGAACAAACCTCACAGGCAAGCACATAATTTCCTGCTTGCGGATTAACCGGCAAATCATTGGCCACACCTTGCTCTTGTGCCAGTTGCCAGATTTTTCGGGAATTGAGTTTATTGAGGAAAGTCAGCAAAAAGGTCAGGACGGCAAATGCCCATAAACCGGTCTCAGGGTCAAGTGACGCCATATTGGCCAGTTTGACAACCGCTACCAGGACACCCAACATGAAAACCGGAATCATGGACCATGGTTTGCACAGCGCTAGCAAACGGGATAAGCTGCGCAAACCAGGCGGGTATTTCTTCCTGTTTAAAAAAAACAGAATCCACGTCAGCTGGCTTAACTGAAGCAGCGGGATCACAAAACCCACCATCAAACACATGCTGGCGACCAATGGAAAACCCTGCCCCCAGGTCACCGTGATTGCTTGAAGAAAGGTGGCACTGCGAGACATGCCGGCTGAGGAAAGCGTGGCAACCGGCATAAGATTGGCAATCAGAAAAACCCATAAGGCCGCAATTGACAAAGCCAGCCAGGCACTAACATTGAGTTTTCCCTTTTGAAGCAAGACAGTACCGCAGCGTACACATGAAGCGCGTTGGCGCTCATGGAGCTGCGGTTTGACATGAAGCTGCCCGCAGTTATGGCATGCCAGCCTGATTGCCACATCCTGCATCAAGAAACAAGCACCTCTTCCTTGTTCGCTTGGTCATCGGTTTTTGAGCCGGGCTCTTCAAAAAACAGGGAGACCTGTTCATCCTTGATGTCAACACGTACCGCCCCCCCATTGGCAAGTTTGCCAAATAGCAACTCATCGGCCAGGGCACGACGAATGACATCCTGGATAAGCCGTTGCATTGGTCTTGCGCCCATGAGCGGATCAAAACCTTTATCGGCCAGATAAGCACGCAGCGCATCGGTAAAGGTGACCTCTACCCGTTTCGCATGCAGCTGTTCCTCAAGCTCGATCAGGAATTTATCCACGACACGCAGAATAATTTCTTTATTCAGTGGTGCAAAAGGAATAATCGCATCGAGACGATTACGGAACTCAGGGGTAAAGACCCGCTTGATTTCAGCCATTTCATCACCTGCCTCACGCGAAACGGCAAACCCGATTGTGGGTTTGTTCAGCATTTCTGCGCCTGCATTGGTGGTCATGATAAGAATGACATTCCTGAAATCGGCCTTGCGACCATTGTTATCGGTCAGTGTGCCGTGGTCCATGACCTGCAACAGGATATTGAAGATATCCGGATGGGCTTTTTCTATTTCATCAAGCAGCAATACGCAATGGGGCTGTTTAGTAATGGCTTCGGTTAAAAGCCCCCCTTGATCAAAACCAACATAACCGGGTGGCGCACCAATAAGGCGGGAAACCGCATGACGCTCCATGTATTCGGACATGTCAAAACGAACCAGGTCAATACCCAGCGTAAAGGCCAGCTGTTTGGCGACTTCGGTTTTGCCAACCCCGGTAGGGCCGGAAAACAGGAATGAACCAATGGGTTTATCGGGCTTGCCCAAACCGGAGCGCGACATCTTAATAGCGGATGCCAAGGCGGTAATGGCATCGTTTTGCCCAAACACCACCGTTTTCAAATCCCGCTCAAGCGTGGCAAGCTTGTTCCGGTCATCGGTAGAAACACTTTGTGGTGGAATACGTGCCATTTTTGCAACAATCGCTTCGACCTCTGCCTTGCCAATCACTTTTTTCTGGCGTGATTTGGGTAGCAATCGTTGTGCCGCACCGGCTTCGTCAATCACATCAATGGCCTTGTCGGGCAAGTGCCGGTCATTAATATGACGGGCAGACAGCTCTGCTGCGGCAACCAGGGCGGGAGATGAATAACGTACGCCATGATGCGCTTCAAACTTGGACTTCAGGCCACGCAAAATCTGAATAGTTTGCTCTACCGTAGGTTCAACAACATCCACTTTCTGGAACCGGCGTGACAAAGCGTGGTCTTTTTCAAAAATACCCCGATACTCTTTATAGGTTGTCGCGCCCATACAACGCAACTTACCAGAAGACAAGGCCGGTTTTAACAGGTTGGAAGCATCCATGGTGCCTCCAGAAGCCGAACCGGCACCAATAAGGGTATGGATTTCGTCAATGAAAAGCACGGCATTTTCGTGCTCTTCCAGTTGCTTGAGTACCGCTTTCAGGCGCTGTTCAAAGTCGCCGCGGTATTTGGTACCCGCCAGCAATGCGCCCATATCCAGCGCATAAACACGGGCAGATGAAAGAATATCCGGCACTTCACTGTTTTCAATTCTTAATGCCAGGCCTTCGGCAATGGCTGTTTTACCAACACCGGCTTCACCCACCAGCAAGGGATTGTTCTTGCGGCGACGGCATAAAATCTGGATGACCCGTTCAACTTCCTGGTCACGTCCGACAAGCGGATCGATTTTGCCTTCTTGCGCATTGGCATTCAAATCCTGGGCATACAGAGCCAATGGAGATTTATCAAAGTCGCTGGGTTCACGCGAACTTGCCATCGACTCTTCAGGACGTTCTTCCTTGGGTGGCGGCAGTTTGGAAATGCCATGCGAAATATAATTGACCACATCGAGGCGGCTGATATTTTCCTCCTGCAGGAAAAAAACCGCATGGGAATCTTTTTCACTGAAGATAGCCACCAGCACATTGGCACCCGTAGCCGGATTTTTATTGTTTCCGTTGGATGACACATGCATGATAGCGCGCTGGATCACCCGCTGGAAACCCAATGTCGGCTGGGTGTCCACCTCTTCTTCTCCGGGTACGACTGGCGTATTTTCGTTAACGAATTTACGCAGTTTTCCCCGCAAGGATTCAATATCGGCATCACAAGCCTTAAGCACATCCAGTGCTGCGGCATTGTCCAGCAGGGCAAGCAATAAATGCTCAACCGTAATGAACTCGTGACGTGATGATCTGGCATCAACAAATGCCATATGTAAGCTTACTTCCAGTTCTTGAGAAATCACATCATCCTCCGATACTTCCTTAAACTGCCAAACATTACCAGCTGTAGACCCATTATGTCTCGAGAGGTTCCATTATGCACTGCAAAGGGTGCTGATTGGAACGGGCATACTGGGCCACCATGGCCACTTTGGTTGCCGCAACATCTTTGGGATAAACACCGCAAACCGCTTTTCCTTCATGATGCACTTTCAACATGATCAAAGTAGCATCTTCTTCAGATTTTGCAAAAAATTTTTGTAAAACCACAACGACAAAATCCATTGGCGTGTAATCATCATTAAGCAATAACACCTGATAAAAAGGTGGTGGCGCGAGTTTTGCCTTTTGCTTCTCGGTCACAAGTCCAGATTGTTGCCCCATTATCCACTCTTGAAAAAACATGTACAAATAAATTTACATTGTAAGCATGATTCTGCCTGTTATTTCACTTATATACAAATAACGGACTTAATCGGTAATTTCCACTATTGACGAGCCGGTGCTTTAAACGCATCATTTAGATACACTTTAGCGCAAATGGTTCGCCAACCCGGGTTTAAGTGTACAAAGGATAAGGTTATTCCTTTATTATTAGGACACACCTTTATCCGATTATGTTTCATTTTTATTCAAAGGCAGTGCATATGTCAGAAACAACCGAATCAAACGTTCACGTCGACGGACAAAAACAAACAGGAACCGTCAAGTGGTTCAATGATGCCAAAGGTTTCGGGTTCATTACCCCAGACGGCGGTGGAGAAGATCTCTTTGCCCATTTTTCATCCATTCAAATGAATGGATTTAAAACCCTTAAAGAAGGCCAAAAAGTTTCCTTTGAAATTGCCCAGGGTCCAAAAGGCAAACAGGCATTAAGTATTACTGAAGCCTGACTGGACAAGCATAATGCAACGCATCAAGTTAATGGGGCAGCAATGTCCCATTGGGCCTTTTTTTTTCATCATTCTCGCTCTATGCGTTTTTCTGCTGTGCATGTCATCCAGTCGTGCTGAAAACACAGCACCCCTGAAAACACGCAGCCTTTCCATCAATAACATCAACATTACCGCTGAAATCGCCGATACACACGAAACACGCATGAAAGGCTTGATGTTTCGCCGGCAAATGCCAACCAATCACGGCATGCTGTTTGTCTTCGAAGAAAGCCAGCCTCTGTGCTTCTGGATGCGCAACACCTATATTCCGCTGGCCATTGCTTTTATGGATGAGCAGGGAAGAATCCTGAACTTTCATGAGATGCTGCCACTGCGCGATGACACTTACTGCTCATCAGCCCCGGCAAAGTACGCGCTGGAAATGAACCAGCACTGGTTCAGGGACAACAATGTCAAGGAACAGGATATCATACGGTTCTTGCCCCATTAATACCCCGTTTTTTGCCTAGCATTAAGGACGCCCATGAAAAAGGTTTATGCAGCTATATTGACTGGCATTTTTATCAGTGCCTGCTCCTCCTCCAGCAACCCTTACCCCCTTAAACCGACTGAAATCAACAACAGTTCCGGAAAATTACCGGCCCAGGCAGCACATTGCATTAACAACGCATGGAAAGCCCAGTACCCGGCCACAAAAATCCAAAGACAAACCACTGATTTTTATCTTGTCACGATTCCTGGCCCCGATGCCGATATCGCCCAGGCAATTATAGACACCGGCGTTCTGCTAACGGCAAAGGTCAGGCTCCTTGCCATACCCGGCGCCGACCCACAAATCACGCAAATGGTCAAAGACTGTCTTTGAATATATATAAAAACCCCCAGCCATTATGTTACTTCAATGGCCGGGGGCTCCTGACCGGCCTTTATGGCCGGTTTTTCATCGCTGTGCGGGATTTAGGCCAGGTTGGCTGCCGCGAATTCCCAATTCACAATATTCCAGAATGTTTCCAGATATTTAGGACGTGCATTGCGGTAATCGATGTAGTAGGCATGCTCCCATACGTCACAGGTCAACAAAGGTTTGTCGTTACCGGTCAATGGGGTTGCTGCGTTACTGGTATTAACGATATCCAGTGTACCGTCTTCTTTTTTAACCAGCCATGTCCAGCCTGAACCAAAGTTGCCAGCGGCTGATTTGTTAAAGGCATCTTTAAATGCGGCAACACTGCCCCATTTTGCATTGATGGCTTCCAGCAATGCACCTGTTGGCTCACCACCACCGTTGGGAGACAAGCTGTTCCAGTAGAAGGTGTGATTCCAGACTTGTGCCGCGTTGTTAAATACACCACCTGAAGATTTCTTGATGATTTCTTCCAGGCTTGCGTTTTCAAACTCGGTACCAGCAATTAAATTATTCAGGTTGGTAACGTATGTCTGATGGTGTTTGCCGTAATGAAACTCGAGTGTTTCCTGGGAGATATGTGGAGCCAGTGCATCTAGTGCGTACGGCAAAGCGGGTAACGTATGTGCCATTTCTTTTCCTTCCTTTTTGTAAAAAACATATGATCTTAAAACAATTCCTGAGGATTGTCTTTAATGACCACAACATTCTGGATACCTTTTTCCAATTCCAGGCGCAACCTCTGGTTGGCACCAAGCTTGGCAGGATCTCTCACTATATTACCAAATTCATCATAGGTAATCGAGAAACCGCGACCCAAAATTGCACGCGGGTTCATATTGCGTAAATTGCTGTCCAGCTTTTCCAGGCTGGCAACGCGTTTACTTATCTGAAACGACCAGAGCTGCTCGAGTCGTTTTGTATATTGATTGACCCTGAGCCTTTCTTTGGCAATATCGGGCTTATTGTATTGCAGGCTGTTGTTCAGTAATGTGACACGGGTTTGCAAGGCATCTTTTTTCCTGCGAAAAGACTTTTCAAGCGACTGTAGCAAATGACTGTTTTTTTGCCCGTATCGAAGCAACAACTGTGCCGGAGAAACCAACCGGGCAGCCGCCTTGTCCATCCTCATACCGGCCATTTCAAGCTGACGCTGCTGTATCCGGTTCAGCACATTAACAGCATGATGAATGCGTCTGGACAGCTCCTGCCCTGAAACACAAGCCAACTCTGCTGCTGCGGTGGGTGTTGGCGCCCGCAAGTCAGCAACAAAATCGGCAACTGTAAAGTCGGTTTCGTGACCGACACCACTGATGACGGGAATGCTGCACCTGGCAACAAGCCGGGCCAGCTGTTCATCGTTAAAGCTCCATAGGTCTTCTATGCTGCCTCCACCACGCACCAGTAAAAGTACGTCCACCTCCTGACGCTGCTCAGCCTGTTCAAGCGCGCTCATCAAAGAGGCCACCGCCTCCTGCCCCTGTACAAGACTGGGATAAATAATGACCGGCACATAAGGGGCCCGACGGGCCAATGCCGTTAGCACATCCCGCAACGCAGCGGCAGACAATGAGGTCACCACCCCAATTGCCCTGGGAAACTGGGGAATGGTTTTTTTGCGGGCGGAATCAAATAAGCCCTCTGACTCCAGCTTTTGCTTGATGCGCAAAAAAGCCTCATGCAAATCACCCTGGCCCGCCCTGCGCATCATTTCCACCTGAAGCTGAAAATCTCCGCGTGGCTCGTATAAAGAAACCCTTGCCCGAACCTCCACCTTGTCTCCACTGCGAGGCATAAAACCGGTTGAGGCGGCCTTACCCCGGAACATGACGCCTTTGACAGCCGCCCGCTCATCTTTTAACGTAAAGTACCAATGCCCGGATGCTGCCTGCACAAAATTGGAGATCTCCCCCCGAATCCACATCAAAGACAATTCCCGCTCAAAAAGCATGCCAACCATGCGATTCAACTGGGAAATACTCAGTATTTCGGAGACGGATTTGTTTAAATTTTCTGAAAAACTCATATTTCTCGCATGGTTCAGATGGAATCTTTCCACAAAATTTGAAAATCAATAACTTAGCCCATTATTCTGCCTTTTAGCACCGACATGTAAAGCAAAATATCACGAAAATGTCATAACTTATTGATATTAAACGGTTTTAAATATTTCAATTAAATTGCACAATGATTAAGCAAAGCCACGCACAACACGTATAAACACGACATTCCTTATGTTATCAACAGAATTATCCACAGATTTTGTGAGTAGTTACAATTGCCTTCCTAAAAAAGGGATTATAAACTGTCAGATTTTCCTGAAAACCGGGTTGGTTTGCCATCGGTTTTTTTTCGATAACCTGCACAACACCTTTATATAAACCAACCTCAGTCAGGCAACCCAGACATGAAAAAATCCAGCACCCGAACATTTAGCCAATACTTGCAGCAACAATGGTCTCAGGGGGGACTTGTATCCACCTTGCTCACCCCTTTTTCCTGGCTGGTATATTTGCTGGTTGCCATAAAGTCCTGTTTATACCGCAATAAGCTGAAAACCGCTTATCGTGCTCCCTGCCCGGTTATCATTGTAGGCAATATTTATGTGGGGGGTACCGGAAAAACGCCACTTGTTATTGCTTTGGTACAGGCATTAAGAAAAAAAGGCTTTACACCCGGTGTCATCAGCCGTGGTTACGGGGTGAATATCGGACCTGAGGCACGCACGGCCTTTGGAGTCAATGCCAACGCCAGCCAAATTGGCGATGAACCCAGTCTGATAGCAAGGCACGCCCCCATCAGCGTTCACCCAAACAGGCAACAGGCCGTTGAGAAACTGCTAGCCACCTGGCCATCAACCAATATCATTATTTCTGATGATGGACTCCAGCACTTGAAACTGCAACGGGATATTGAAATTGTCGTGCAAGACAACCGCCGGACCGGCAATGGCAAACTGTTACCCGCAGGCCCGCTGCGTGAACCCGCATCCCGGCTGAAGGAGGTTGATTTTATTGTCACCAATCTAAAATCCACACCGTTAAGCCATTTCCAGGCTGAGTTCGACCATGAAATTGCCATGATACTGGAACCGGTGTCCTTTATACACCTTGCAACCGGCAAAGTTATTTCCCCTCAGCAGTTTTTCGACGAACACAAAAACCAACGCATTACCGCCATTGCCGGCATCGGCCAGCCCGATCGTTTTTTTGCCACACTGGCACAACTTCAATTACCGGTTTCACAAACCATCCCTTTTCCCGACCATTACACCTACACAGCCGATGATTTCAAGACCATCAACACGGATATCATCCTGATGACCAGCAAGGATGCCAGCAAATGCAATACCTTTTCAGAAGAGCGATTATGGTCTGTGAATGTGGAACCGAATTTTTCGAATACACATTTTTTTGATCTAATTGAAGAAAAAATCCGTCAGTTGCCGTTATACTCTTCGAATTAACCAATAATTCAAGCAATAAAATGAAAACATCTCCATTAGATAAACTGGTTTGTCCCGTTTGCAAGGGGCCTCTCAAGTACGACCCCAAAGCGCAGGAACTCATCTGCGAAAACGATAAACAGGCGTACCCGATTCGTGATGGCATCCCCATTATGTTACCCGGCGAAGCCCGCTCCCTCTCAGAACCCGACCAACCCGCTTCAGCATGAGCCACTTTATCGCTGTCATACCCGCCCGGGCAGCCTCTACCCGCCTGCCCGGCAAAATGCTGGCCGATATTGCCGGCAAACCCCTTGTCATCCATACAGCAGAACGGGCCCGGGCCTCCGAGGCCAGCAGGGTCATTATTGCAACCGATGACCGGCAAATTGAAAACTGCGCCCGTCAACATGGTTTTGAAACCCTGCTTACCCGGGAAGACCACCCTTCGGGCACCGACCGGCTGGCAGAAGTGGCCAGCACCCTGGGCTTTGACGATACACAAATTATTGTCAATGTACAGGGTGACGAACCCCTGATTGATCCCGAACTGATCAATCAGACGGCCCATGCCCTGGCCGCTCACCCCGATGCATCCATTGCCACCTGCGCTTACCCCATCAGCAGCAGCGAACAGTTTTTCAATCCAAATGTGGTCAAGGTGGTGTGCGATACCCAGGGTTTTGCCATCTACTTTTCAAGGGCTCCCATTCCCTGGGCCCGGGACGCTTTCAACCGCGACCGCTCACAGTTACCCGCATCTTTTTCCGCATTGCACCATATTGGCATGTATGCCTACCGTTCATTTTTCCTGAAGCAATTTCCATTACTTCCCCAAGGCATGCTTGAAACAACCGAAGCCCTGGAACAGCTCAGGGCGCTTGAGCATGGACACAAAATTTACGTGCTGCAAACACGGCAGGCCCCTTTGGCCGGTGTTGACACCCCGGAAGATCTGGAAAGAGTTAGAAATTTTCTGGAAAACCGGTAACTTTTTGCAATGCATCATATAAAATACTCTCATTTATTTATAAACTGATATATTTTTACCCAGGAGGGATTCATGCGTTTAATACTGTTAGGGCCACCTGGTGCCGGCAAAGGCACTCAAGCCAGCTTTATCACTCAGGAATATTCCATTCCCCAAATTTCCACCGGTGACATGCTGCGTGCCGCGGTCAAGGCCCAAACACCCGTTGGCCTGGAAGCCAAACAAATCATGGATAATGGCGGCCTGGTTTCCGATGACATCATCATCCGGCTGGTCAAAGATCGCCTTCAGTCTCCAGACTGTGAAAAAGGTTATCTGTTTGACGGGTTTCCCCGCACCATTCCTCAGGCCGATGCCCTGAAATCCGCCAATATCAGCCTGGACTACGTGATTGAAATCGATGTCCCCGAAGAAGACATCATCGAGCGCATGAGCGGTCGTCGCATCCACCCGGCCAGTGGTCGTTCATACCATACCAAATTCAACCCACCCAAAGTTGAAGGTAAAGACGACATCACCGGTGAACCCCTGGTTCAGCGTGATGACGACCAAGAGGAAACCGTCAGAAAGCGCCTTGAGGTCTATCGAAATCAAACGCGCCCCCTGGTGGACTACTACTCAAGCTGGGCAGCCCAGAATGACCCTAAAGCGCCTAAATACGTCAAAGTATCCGGCCTGGGTAAAGTAGAAGAAATCACAAAACGCATACAAGAAGCATTGTCCAAATAACCAATCAGGAGAAGACATGGATATTCAAGGAAAAATTTTCGTTGTTACCGGTGGAGCCTCTGGCCTGGGTGCCGGCACTGCCAGAATGCTGGTTAAAAATGGCGCCAAGGTTGTCATTGCCGACCTGCAAGACGAAGCAGGTCATCAAATTGCAACTGAACTGAACCAAAAATATGTTCACTGCGATGTCACCAACGAAGCCGATGCACAAGCAGCTATCGATGCAGCTACCGAACTGGGTCCCTTGTTTGGTCTGGTCAACTGTGCTGGCATTGCACCGGCTGCCCGTACCGTTGGCAAACAAGGCCCACATCCTCTTGAATTGTTCCAGAAAGTCGTCTCCATCAACTTGATTGGTTCATTCAATATGCTGCGTCTGGCTGCCGCTGCCATGGAAAAAAACACGCCTGAAGCTACTGGTGAACGGGGTGTAATCATCAACACGGCATCGGTGGCTGCCTACGAAGGCCAAATTGGTCAGGCCGCGTACTCCGCATCCAAAGGGGGTGTGGTGGGCATGACACTGCCCATCGCCCGTGATCTGGCCCGCTCTGGCATTCGTTGCAACACCATTGCTCCTGGCATTTTCGGCACGCCCATGATGTTTGGCATGCCACAGGAAGTCCAGGATTCCCTGGCTGCGAACATTCCATTCCCTTCACGCCTGGGTACTCCCGAAGACTACGCCAAACTGGTGTACAGTATCATTACCAATGAAATGATTAACGGTGAAACCATTCGCCTTGACGGGGCCATTCGCCTGCAGCCCAAATAATCATTTTCAATCCAGTACAATTAGCGCCCATCACCATGTCCCATCATGGGTTTTACGGGCGCTAATTTTTTTAACTTTTCATTTAATTTCATCATGAGCTTACTCCGTTCTGCGGCAACCATCAGCGGCCTTACCCTTTTATCCCGAATTACCGGGCTGGCCAGAGATATCCTGATTGCAAGAACATTTGGAGCAAGTCCCCTGACTGACGCATTCTGGGTGGCCTTCCGTATTCCCAACCTCCTGCGTCGCCTGTTTGCCGAAGGCGCTTTTGCCCAGGCTTTTGTTCCCATCCTTGGTGAAGCACGCAACAATCATTCGGAAGAAAAAGTAAAAACCCTGCTGGATCATGTTGCCTCATTGCTAACCGTTACCCTGATGCTGGTAACCCTGCTGGGCATTATTGCCACACCCTGGATTGTCACGATAATGGCCTCTGGCATGACACGCCCCGAAAACCAGACGGCCTTTGAAGCCGCCACCTGGATGACCCGTGTCATGTTTCCCTATATTTTGTGTATGTCACTGGTGGCCTTTGCTTCGGGCGTACTCAATACCTGGCGCAAGTTTGCCATCCCGGCCTTTACCCCTGTATTGCTGAATATCTCGATGATACTGGGCAGCCTTTTTTTAACCGGTTATTTTTCAACCCCCATCTATGCCCTGGCAGCAGGCGTCATGCTAGGCGGCATTGCCCAACTTACCATACAATGGCTGGCCCTGGCAAAGCTGGGGTTGGTGCCACGCCTGTCACTCAAGGTTGGTCAAGCCTGGCAAGATCCGGTCGTTCGGCGTATCGTCAAACAAATGGGTCCGGCAACCCTGGGGGTGTCCGTGGCGCAAATCTCCATCCTCATCAACACCAACATTGCCACCTGGCTGGCAGCGGGCAGTGTCACATGGCTTTCATTTGCCGACCGCTTAATGGAGTTCCCTACTGCCCTGCTGGGTGTTGCCCTGGGGACCGTATTATTGCCCAGTCTGTCTGCCGCCCATGCCAAAGAAGACACCCGGGCCTACAGCCAGCTCATGGATTGGGGTTTAAAACTGGTTTTCATGCTTGGCATGCCTGCCGCACTGGGCATGGCTTTCCTGGCTGATGGCCTGGTCGCCACCCTGTTCAATTATGGCGCCTTCGGCAGCGATGATGTGTTTTCCACCCGTAGCGCAGTCATGGCCTATGCTGTTGGACTAATTGGCATACTCAGCGTCAAGATTCTGGCCCCCGGCTTTTATGCCAAACAGGATATACGTACACCAGTAAAAATTGCCATATTTGTTTTAATCAGCACCCAAATACTAAATCTTATTTTTGTACCGTTTCTGAGTCATGCCGGGCTTGCCCTGTCCATTGGATTGGGCGCAACCCTTAATGCGCTTTGCCTTTATATTGGCCTGCGCAGAAAAAAAATCTATACCCCCCAAGGCAACTGGCTTACCTTTTTCATTCGCCTGACACCGGCCCTGTTATGCATGACAGGCTGGCTCTTATTCATCCAGCAATATATCAATTGGACAGAAGCCAGTCCAAATACGCTTATCCACGTTATTGGCGGCTTTATTTCTGGTATTATTGGCGAGTCTGCTTTTGTATTTCCCGTTTCAAGACTTATTACTCTTGCACTGGTTCTGATTGGATGCGGTATTATTTATTTTGGTGTACTGCTGGCCTGTGGCTTCAGAAAGCATGATTTCACCCGCCGCAAATAAAATCAAATGTTGTTCCAGGCAAACGCAATAATGGCAGACTTCACGTAAATTCGTGTAATTAAAAAGAAATCTTGCAAAAAGTGAAGTTTATGATAAAATAACGAACTTTGCTGAATTAACTTAATAGAAGAATCTGATCATGGCCAATACTGCCCAAGCTCGTAAACGTGCACGTCAATCTGTAGCACGCAATAAACACAACTCCAGCCTGCGTTCTTTGCTGCGCACAAACATCAAGCACGTTCGCAAAGCCATTGAAGCCGGTGACCAAGCCAAGGCAAATGAAATTTTTGTCAAGGCAACCAGCGTAATCGATCGCGTGGCTGATAAAAACATCATCCACAAAAACAAAGCAGCACGTCAAAAAAGCCGTTTGGCAGCTGCCATCAAAGCAATCGCTTAAGTTTGCTTCACTCTGACAGCTTTTACAAGCTGTCGAGTTTTTCAGCAAAAATAAAAGGACGCTATTGCGTCCTTTTATTTTTTTTGGCCTCTATTTCCTCAATCTTCTTCATTGACGTGGTCAGGTTATTATCGTTTGCAAAATCAACGACAAATTTCCAAGCCTTCGGCTCCAATTCGCGCAAGCGCGTATCTACAATCACACATTTAACCCCATTAAGAACATTTGGCACGACATAAGGCGAATAAGTTAGATGGCTGCCCGCAAACCCGGCAGGACGAAATTGTGACATTACACCAGCTAAACGTTCGGCCCAGTCACTGGGACGAAAACGATGACCTTGCTGTGTTACACCGTGAATAATTAGTTGTTGCACTTAATCAGACTTTACGAGAACCCTGTACTTTTTTAAAAACAAATACAGGAAGATGGACATACTAAACCCAGAATTGTATATGATAAAGAAATATACAAATACAGCTATCGTTCTATTTTAAACCATATTCAATTTTCTTTCTCACTTTGTACCCATGACAAGCTCTCATATTACCGGCCCCATGCGGCACTTTTTGCAATTCCAGGATTTTACATCTGAAGAAATCCTGTACGTTCTCAAACGCGCCCTGCTTATTAAAGAAAAATTCAAGCGCTACGAACCTCATATGCCCCTGCATGACCGAACGCTTGCCATGGTATTTGAAAAAGCCAGCACCCGTACCCGGGTTTCTTTTGAAGCGGGTATGTATCAGCTGGGCGGCTCTGTCATCAACCTCACCTCGGGCGATTCCCAGCTGGGCCGCTCCGAACCGATTGAAGACACCGCCCGCGTCATCTCCCGTATGGTTGATATCGTCATGATCCGCACCTTTGAGCAAACACGGCTTGAACGCTTTGCCGCCCACTCACGGGTTCCGGTCATCAATGGCCTTACCAATGAATTCCATCCCTGCCAAATCCTGGCCGATTTACTTACTTTTTTTGAGCACCGTGGCCCCATCGAAGGCAAGACCGTTGCCTGGATAGGCGATGCCAACAATATGGCCTATACCTGGATCCAGGCCGCCCAAATGCTTAACTTCACCCTACATGTATCCGCCCCCAAAGGCTATCAACTGGATCACAAACGGATTGGCAACATCAGTGAAAATACCCTGAAAGAATTTGATGACCCCATCGAGGCCTGCAAAGGCGCCCATCTTATTACTACTGATGTCTGGACCAGCATGGGCTTTGAAGATGAAAACGAAAAGCGTCGTATTGCCTTTGCCGATTGGTGCGTAGACGAAGATATGATGAAAGTCGCTTCTGAAGATGCCATTTTCATGCACTGCCTGCCCGCCCACCGGGGCGAGGAAGTTACCGCTGAAGTGATTGATGGTCCGCAAAGCGTGGTTTGGGATGAAGCTGAAAACCGTCTGCACGCACAAAAAGCCTTGATGGAGTTCCTGTTACTGGGTAAAGACCCCAAACAATAAGTAAACAACTCGCAAATGGGTTAAAATTTTGCATCTTTATTGGAGCACTAAATAATATGAGTACAATTTTGCAACACCTGCCTGTCGGGCAGCGTGTGGGTATTGCGTTTTCCGGTGGTCTGGATACCAGCGTTGCCGTTCACTGGATGAAAGCAAAAGGTGCATTCCCCTGCGCTTACACCGCCAATCTGGGTCAACCTGACGAAGACAACTACGACGATATTCCCCGCAAGGCAATGGAATATGGCGCCGAAAAAGCCCGTCTGATTGACTGCCGCAAACAGTTGGTTGAGGAAGGCATTGCCGCTATCCAATGCGGTGCTTTCCACATCACGACCGCTGGTGCCACTTACTTCAACACCACCCCTCTGGGTCGTGCCGTTACCGGCACCATGCTGGTGACCGCCATGCGTGAAGACAACGTCAATATCTGGGGCGACGGCAGTACCTATAAAGGCAACGATATCGAGCGTTTCTACCGCTACGGCCTGCTTGCCAATCCAAACCTGCAAATTTACAAACCCTGGCTGGATCAGAACTTCATCGATGAACTGGGCGGACGCAAGGAAATGTCAGAGTACCTGAATGCCAACGGCTTCAGCTACAAAATGAACGTCGAAAAAGCTTACTCCACCGACTCCAATATCCTTGGTGCCACACACGAAGCCAAAGACCTTGAGTTCCTGAACAAAGGCATTCGCATTGTCGAGCCAATCATGGGTGTTGCATTCTGGAAAGATGATGTCAAGGTTGATGCAGAAGAAGTCACCATTCGCTTCGAGGCAGGTCGTCCCGTAGCCATCAATGGCAAAGAATTCGACAATATCGTTGACCTCTTCTATTACGCCAATGAAGTCGGTGGGCGTCACGGTCTGGGCATGTCCGACCAGATTGAAAACCGCATCATCGAAGCAAAAAGCCGCGGCATCTATGAAGCCCCCGGAATGGCCCTGCTGCATATTGCCTATGAACGACTGCTAAGCGGCATTCACAACGAAGGCACCATTGAGCAATACCGTACCAATGGCCGTCGTCTGGGCCGCCTGCTTTATGAAGGCCGCTGGTTCGACACACAATCCATGATGTTGCGTGACACCACCCAACGCTGGGTAGCCAGTGCCATTACCGGTGAAGTCGCCCTTGAACTGCGCCGTGGCAACGACTATTCCCTGTTAGACATGACCAGCCCCAACCTGACTTACCATCCAGAGCGTCTCACCATGGAAAAAGAAGGCGAGGATTCATTCACGCCACTGGACCGGATCGGTCAGTTAACCATGCGCAACATGGATATCCGTGACACCCGTGACAAGCTTCATATTTACAGCAATATTGGTCTGCTCAGCACCAATAAAGAAGGCGAAGTCACCCCCTTCATTGGTCACAACAAAGAAGGCTGATGCCCCATCGGGGATGGCGCTGCCCAGGCATTGCAAGCGCAGCGCTTCCCCGTCAGGTCGGCATTGAAACACTCTTTTCCTGGCGTGACAGCTGTGTCCCAATCCTGGGACCAGGAAAAACAATCGTAATGCGCGCACCTTTGATGGCCGGCTTGCTGACCAGACTCCAGCCGGCTCCATGCGCCCTGGCAATTTCCTGCACTACCTGAAGCCCAAGACCCGAGCCACTGCTTCCCACCCCAGAGGCACGATAAAACGCCTCAAAAACATGTTGTCGATCTTCCGGCTCTATACCGCAACCATCATCTTCAACCGACAGGGAAGGCGGATTCTGACCCACTGTCAGCACAATGTGTTTCGCACCTTTGGCATATTTCAGGGCGTTATCAATCAGGTTGCCCAGCAACTCCTCCAGCAATAAAGGGTCACCATCAATCCAGACGGCGGAAGAAGGCGCCTCCAGCAAGAGATCAATATGTTGCTGGCGGGTTTTGGGGACCCATTCTGAGCCGCTGGTTTGCACCCACTCACACAAATCTATCCGGATAAAGCTGTTTTGCGGCCGTATCCCGGGGTCGGCCCGGGCCAGCACCAACAACTGCTGTCCCAAGTGAATCATCCGGTTACTGATGGATTTAATCCTTTCGGCTCTTTTTCTGACATCGTCGGGCAAAGGCTGCGCCAGCATGAGTTCGGACTCAAGCCGCAAACCCGACAGGGGTGTCCTGAGCTGATGGGCTGCATGACCAATAAAGCGCCTTTGCGCCGCCATCGACTCATCAAGCCTTCTGAACAGTTCATTAATCCGCGACACCAACGGAGTAAGTTCGGTAGGCACATTAGTCATATCAATGGCCTGCAGATCTTCTTCATTGCGCTGTGCGATCTGGGTGGAAATAAGATTCACCGAATGCAGGCCGGAACGAATCCCGTACACCACCAGCCAGGCAAACAAAACAACCAGAATGACCTGACCTGCCAGGATTAACAGCAGGATATCCTGCAAATCCCAGTAGGCCACCGAAAACTCATGGGTAATAAACCAGGTCACGCTAAAATCCAGCAGGAACAAAACCAGCAGAGCAGGCATCAAGCGGATAATCAGATATCGCGAAAGGGAACCTTTTGACAAAATCCGGGTATTCTTTTTCAATATTTTCAGGGAATTGAGATTATGCATGGATAACCTTTCGCAAAACAAAGCACCACAAGCCGGCACCTTGGCTCGCCAGCCGCACCGGGTCAGGCCTCGGCATCAATTTCAAGCAGATAACCAAAACCACGTACCGTCTGGATACTGACCCCCAGCCCTTCAAGCCGCTTGCGTAAACGATACACATACACTTCAACGGCATTTTCGCTGAAATCGGCATCCCAGGCGGACAGGGAATTCACGATCTGACGCTTGGTTACCACCCTGCCCGCCCTGACCATAAGCATCTCCAGCACCGATAACTCGCGAACCGATAAATTCAGGCGCTCGCTCCCGGCCCTGACCTCTCTGCCCACCATATCAAAGGCCAGAGGGCCCGCCTCAAGGATCGGACTGGGCTGACCCGCCTGCCTGCGGGCAAACACACGAACGCGGGCGGCAAGTTCGGCCAACTCAAAGGGTTTGGTCACATAATCATCCGCCCCGGCATCCAGACCCGCCACACGATCCTCCACCCCATCGCGAGCAGTTAAAATCAGGGTAGGTGCTTGCTGCCCCTGCTTTCTTGACTGTCTCAGGACATCCAGCCCGCTCATGTCCGGCAAATTCAGGTCCAGCACCAGCAAATCATAAGTTTGTGCCGATACCGCCCCCAATGCCTGACTGCCGGTACTGACCCAGTCCACCGCATACCCCTGCGCCCGCAGGAATTCCTGCAAGGCAGAACCCAGGATACTGTCATCTTCAATTACCAATATTCTCATTTTGAGCTATCTTGTTGAATTAATCGCTTTAGAATAATGAATGGTATCTCAATTTAAGCAAAATTTAATCTTCAGGCGGAATATGATGAAACTCTATATGTCCAGCATGGACTCCCCGCTGGGAACAATCATCCTGATGACCGATGACGAAAACAGGCTCAGGGTGCTTGATTTTGCCGATCATGAACAACGGATGCTTGACTTGCTGCATCGGCAATACAAACACACGGAAATCATTCCAGCCAGCACGCCCTGCCCCTATGAAAAGAACTTGCACGATTATTTCAATGGCGACCTCGATGCCCTAAACACCATTCCGGTCGCAACCGGTGGCACCCCATTCCAGCGGGCGGTATGGCAGGCCCTGCAGGAAATCCCCCATAGCCAAACCATGAGTTACGCAGAGCTGGCGGCCAAGGTTGGCAACCCGAATGCATCGCGGGCCATTGGCCTGGCCAACGGTGCCAACCCCATTTCAATTGTTATTCCCTGCCACCGGGTGATTGGCAAAGACGGCAGCATGACCGGCTATGGCGGTGGCCTGGAGCGCAAAATATGGCTGTTGCGCCATGAAGCCCCTTTCTCTGGTATGATGCCCAGCCATCCACCCATGAGTTAACAGGAGCCGACATGAGCAAGATAACGATTTACCATAATCCACGTTGTGGCACTTCACGCAACACGCTGGCACTTATCCGCAATACCGGTATTGAACCTGAGGTGATTGAATACCTCAAGAACACGCCCAGCAAACAGGCACTGGCCGACATTGTCGCAAAATCCACCCATACCGTCAGGGACATCATTCGCGCCAAAGAAGCCATTTATCAGGAACTGGATCTGGCCAACCCCAAATGGACCGACGATGAACTATTGGATTTCATGGTCAAACACCCCATTTTAATCAACCGACCCATTGTGGTGGTTGACAATGAAACCGCCAGGCTGTGCCGCCCCTGTGAGGAAGTGCTTGACATCCTGCCCTTGCCCCAGCTGAAGGCATTCAACAAAGAAAATGGCGAAGCGGTTATTGATGAGAACGGCAAGCGCATCGTATAAAGCGCCTGCCCAGGCAAACGGTTTTCTTCAAACGCCATGAACCTGAATACGGCTGCCCCGTGCCGAGGGCAGCACATCAATACGCAGCGCCATTTGCTCTTTCAACTCGGTCACATGGGAAATAATCCCGATAGTACGGCCGCTGGCCTGCAAATCCAGCAAGGTACGAATGGCCAATTCCAAAGAATCCATATCCAGGCTACCAAACCCTTCATCAATAAACAGGGTATCCAACCTGATGCCACCGGCATAGGCCTGAACCACATCCGACAAGCCCAGCGCCAGCGACAGCGCCGCCATGAACGATTCGCCCCCCGACAAGGTGGCTACCGGCCGGGCAATGCCCGTGTATTCATCCATGACTTCCAGGTCCAGCCCCGAGCGGCTATTGCCCTTGGCACGGTCCTCTTTCCGGATCAATTGATAACGCCCCTTGCTCATCAAACGCAGGCGCACCGTAGCATCGGCCAGCACATCATCCAGCAAAACACTTAACACAAACCGCTGCAGACTGATCCGGCTGTCTGCGCGCCCATTGGCAACATGGCTGAGCGTGCCATAAATGGCATACTCCCGTTCAAGCCCGGCATTTTGCTCATGCATGCGGTCAATTTTTGCCGCCACCGATTTCAATTGATTCAATGTCTCGTTATGCTGCTGCCAGGCAGATTGGGCCTGGTCACGCAATTGCTTCATCTGTTCATGCCTGGTTTCCATTTGCGTCAAATCAGGCGGGGTTTTACCCTCAAGCTGAGCACAAATATTCTTACACTGCCCTTCAAGCTCATACTGTTGACGGTTAAATTGCGCCACATACTGCTCAAGCGCTTGCCTTTCATGCGCACTCAGCACCGCCAGCCTGCATGCCTGTTCACTATCAAAAGCATGCTGCCCAAGCTGATCCTGGCAGGTCTGCCGCGCCTGTTGCAGGGCAACGATTGCCTGCTCCTGCCGGCTTTCCAGGCCAGCCTTGCGTTCCTGCAACTGAACATGTTCCTGGCTGGCCAACTCAAATGCCTGCCGGGACATTTCATATTCTTTTTGCAGCAAAGCCAGACGTTGCCTGACATCGAGCAACGTTTGCGCCAGCACGTTGGCATCACGAAACGACTCGGGCAATTCGGCCAGCCGAAGCTTGAGCTCATTCTCCAGGGAAGCCAGGGAAAGCCTGATGGTCTGCTGCTTTTCCCGGGTCTGCTGCAAGGTTTCGTCCAGCTGCGACAGCGCCTTTTCAAATACAGCCAGCTGCTCTTGCAACAAAGACTGCGACTGTCTGGCCTGGGTGCATTGCTTAACCCGTTTGCGGGCCTGCTCACACACGTCCAGCAAAGTGGGAGCGGGTACGCTGGCACTGTCACCCAGCGCTGCCAGCTGCTCATTAATTTGCCCCGCCAATGCCTCTTGCAAGGTACGAACCTGAACCAGGGTGTTTTCCATGTTTTGCAGCTGCTGACGTGCTTTTTCAAGTCTTTGTGCAGACTGTTCTAGATCTGCCTTCTCCAGCAAGGCCTGTTGTGCCTGTGCCGGTTGCGGATGCATGGTGCTGCCACAAACCGGGCAAGGTTCATTCAACTGCAAACGACTGGCCAATTGTGCCGCCTGCTCCTGGTGCCACTGAATTTGCAGCCGGGTATCTTCTTCGTGCAGGGCCTGCCAGCTTTGCCGCGTTTCCTCCACCGAGGCGATGCCCGCCATCGCCCGCGCTTGCAAGGCCTGACTTTTATCCAGCAGCGCATCGTACTGTTTTTTTAATTGCAGAACATGTTCCGCCTGATCCAGTTGCTGCACAGCTTCAGGCAGCGCCTCAACAAAAACCCGCAACTCGACAATTTTTTCCCTGGCCTGCTCCAGTTGTTGCTGTTTATGTTGCCGGGCAAGCAACTGCTCATCATGCGTCTGGTTAATTTGACGCCATACTGCCTGCAGGCGCTCATTTTCCACTTGCTTTTCCTGAAGCAGGCGCATTTTTTCACGATAACGCTCAAGTTCATGGATTTGAACATTCAAATCATCTTTTTGCCGGTACTGGCTTGTGGCCAGCTCAAATTGCTGGCGGGTTTGCTCAAGCTTTTTCCCGGCACCAACCATTTGCAGCGCCAGCGCCTGCAATGCCTGCTGCAGACTTTCGCTGTATTTTTCCGCTTCTTCACGTGCCTGGATCAATGGCATCAACAAAGTGGCCTGGCTGGAGCGCGCAAGCTTATGTTCGGTTTGCCGCAATTGCCCGCGTGATTGCTCAAGTGTGGCCAGCGAATGCAGGCAACTTTCTTTCTGCCTGAACAATTCCTGCAAAGCCATTGCAGCGGAACGCTCTTTTTCAAACAACATGAATTGTTCAAAGGCGAGGTTTTTTTTCGTTTCAAGTTCCTCAACCAGTGGCGCAAGTTGACTGGTTTTTTCTTTCAGGGCCGCTTCCGAGCTGCAATCGGCCGACTCCAGCAAACCGGCAATTTTCTGGTCATGTTTTTTTTTGCTTTCTTCGATATCCGCAGCCCGCTGCTTGAGTTTTTCTTCTATTTTACGGTAAATGGAGGTTTGGAACAGCTGACTGAAAATACTTTCTCTTTGTTGGGAGTTGGCCAATAACAACTCCCTGAACTTACCCTGAGGCAAGACCATGACCTGCCTGAACTGCTCAGCGGTAAGACCGGTCAGCTCAACCACCCTTTCCGTTACCTCGGTGGCCTTTTTGGGAATCAGCAAAATCTCATTGCCATCCGCCTGTATTTCCCACAATTTGGCCTCGGTCGCTTGCATGGTAAAACCTTCACCCCGCTGCTTGGGCCTGTCCTGGGCCGGCATCCTGAAAATCCGGTATTGCTTTTCACCCAAAGCAAACAAGAACTCAACTTCGGTTAAGGAATGAGAAGCCGCCATATCCGAGCGCAGGGCAGCCGGATCCCGATCATCATCGGCCGCCTGACCATACAGGGCAAAACAGATGGCATCCAGCAAAGTACTTTTACCGGCACCGGTTGGCCCATTAATCAGGAACAGGGGGTTTTCACCCAAGCGGGTGAAATCAACCTCTTCTTTTCCCGCGAAAGGCCCAAAAGCCTGCATGCTTAAATAAACGGGTTTCATGCCTGCTCCTCTTTGCGCACTTCAAGAATCACTTCCTTGACTGCCTGCTTCTGGGGTTCACTCAGAGGCTGTCCGGCCACCTGCTCAAAAAAGTCACAAAACAGATCGTACTCATCACGCTTCAGGGCCTGCCCCGGTGCCAGCACCTCTGCTTCGGCACGATACAGACCAGGTTTTTCCAGTTGCAATACATTAGGATATACCTCGCGGATTTTCCCTATCGGATCCAGCACGGCATGGGTATCCGCAAGCTTTACCAACACGTAATCGTGCGCATTGGGGTCTTGCCGGCCCATTTCAACAATATCGGCCAATGTCCCTTCCAGGGTCCGCACATCGCGCAAGGGTTTCAGGGGCAAGTTTTGCATGCTTGCCTTGCCATTTGTATCCAGCTCCACCAGGGTAACGCCCTTGTTGTGAAACTGCTCGGAAAAACTGTATTTAAGAATAGAACCCGAATAACGGATATGCTCTGCCCCTTTATACTGGGGCGCATGCAAATGGCCCAGCGCCACATAATCAAAACCATCAAAAACCGTATGAGGCACTACATCAGACCCGCCAATTGACAAAGGCCGCTCAGACTCGGAGTTAACCGCCCCTTCCAGAAAACAGTGAGCCAGCAATACATTGACCCGCTCCGCGTCCATCACCTGTCTGATTTTTTCTGCCAGCAGGCGATGCGCCGCTTCATAAGTGCTGACCGGCGCCTGAAAATAATTGCGTACCAGCTCGGGATCATTAAAAGGTATGCCATAAAAATCAACCCGCTCACCCTTGTCATCAATCACAACCGGCTTGATCATCTGATCAAAATCGGCAATGATATGCACACCGGACGCCCTTAACTGTTGAGCGGCAAACCCCAAACGCTGCGCACTGTCGTGATTGCCAGGAATCATGATGACCGGAATATTCAGTTGCCCTATCCGGTTTAAGGTTTTATCCAGCAAAGCCACCGCTGACACCGGTGGCACCGAACGATCATAGATGTCGCCGCTAATCAGCAAAGCCTGCACCTGATGCTGCTCAAGGTAAGCAATGATCTGGTCCAGCACATACTCCTGGTCTTCAATCAGAATACGGCTGGCAAACTGACGGCCCAAGTGCCAGTCAGAGGTATGAATGAATTTCATGTAAGCGTCGTAATTTTTTTCTATTTGCATTGACGGTCAACAATGACCGCAAGAGCATTTTAACATCCTGTCAGCACCAGGAATATTTTCCCCAATCCCTTACTCATCTTGTGCCGACATATCGGCGTTGACCACATCAACCGCCCACACACCAATCACATTGACACAAAAGACTAAGCAGCCATAAACACGCTTGACAAATATTCTCATTGCTCCCCCCTGTAGAAAACAATAGAATTATGATATGCCTTTGCGACATCCACGTGACATCCCATCTATTCTGCTTTACAGGAGACGAATATGTATAAGTTAAATGAAAAGGGCAGATACGCACTTGAAACTTTTCTGGATGCTATTGCCAAGCCAGGCTTTGAACTGGAACCCATTTACGAGATGGCCACCCGGATTGCCAACGAATACTTCCCGGTTGATCAGGATGCCATTCTGGAACTCGATCCCAGCCAAACCCAATCGGGCAACCCCGAAATAATCCAGTTATTCAAAAGCTGGTTCGACCATTCATAACCCGGCCTCTGTTTTCCGGTTAAATTGTTTAACCGGAAAACAACGCCAGGATTATCAAGCAACGCTTTTGAAACCCACCACTTTTGAGACCCATTTAACCGCGCACCTGACAAGGTGTTATTTAAACAGGCAAAAAATAAACAGGCATAAAAAAAGCACTTACCAATGTAAGTGCCTGATTTGCCAATTTTGCAATGGTGGGTGCTACAGGGGTCGAACCTGTGACCTACGCCTTGTAAGGGCGCCGCTCTACCAACTGAGCTAAGCACCCATTGCTTAACTGAAGAATTAAATTATATAGAGCCTTTCATAGGCTGACAAGCTTTTATTGAAAATATATTCAAATTACACAAAAAAACATGACCAATTTACAACAAACATAAAAAAAACAATGTTTCCCCATACAAAATTCACCCACATGCCCACAAAGCTCACAATAAGGCAACTCCACCAACTTTGGTTATAATGCCCTGTCTACCATCATAACCATGGCATTACATCCTATGTTAAAAATCATCTATATGGCAAAACTAAAAGAACAATTGTCCATTGCCGAAGAAACCATTGAGTGGCCTGGCGGCACCCGCGATGAACTGATCCAGTTATTACGCAGCCGCAATCAACTGTGGCACGAAACCCTGGCCCCCGAAAACGTATACAAAATAGCCATCAACAATAGCATTGTTCATCAAAATGCCCACATACCGGAAAACGCTGAAGTCGCCCTGCTTCCCCCGGTTACCGGAGGCTGAAACCATGTATGCCATCAGTATCCAATCCACAGACTTCAACCTTGAAACCGAAGAACAATTGGCCGAACAGTCCTCAAGCAACTGTGGTGCGCTTGTAAGCTTCGTTGGAAAGGTTCGCGGCAAAGACCACGAGCAATTGCTCAGTCATTTGTACCTGGAGCACTTTCCCGGGGTCACCGAACAGGAAATTGAAAAAATCATTCTGACGGCACAACAGAAATGGCCTTTACAGTACGTAAAAGTCATCCATCGTATTGGCGAAATCAAAACCGGTGAAAAAATTGTGCTGGTCCTGACCGCCAGCGAACATCGCAAAGACGCCTACCAGGCCAACGAATTTATTATGGATTACCTGAAAACAGAAGCGCCTTTCTGGAAAAAAGAATGCTTTGCCAACGGAGACGCTCATTGGGTGGATATGAAAAAGTCCGATCTGGATCACACACAGCAATGGAACCAGGCATGAGATCAAATACAGCCGGACTCATTCTTGCCGGTGGACTGGGCAGCAGAATGAACCACCAGGACAAGGGCATGGTTTTGTTCAAACAAAAACCACTGGTTGAATATCCGCTGGCGCTTTTGCGGAAAAACGTGGATTGCATTGTGATTAGCGCAAACCGCAACCTGGATAAATATGCCTCTTATGGGCATCCGGTTATCCCGGACCTGCCCCAGTACACAGCATTGGGTCCGTTGGGCGGCATTTACAGCGCCAGCATGCAGCTGCCTGAAAACATTGCATTCATTCAGGTAGTACCATGCGACACCCCTTTCCTGCCCGACACCCTGACCGAGCGTCTGCATAACGCCCTGCTGCAAACCAATACCGATATTGCCATGGCAATCAGTGGTGGCAACCAGCACCCCAGTGTTATCCAGTTCCGGCGTTCACTGCTGCCCGACCTTAAACGGCGGCTTGACCATAAGGTGGACAAATTACGCCTGCGCTCCTTTGTGCTGGACAACGCCCATACCTTGGTCAATTTTGAGCAGGAAGATTTTTTCATCAACTTCAATAATCCAGAATCACTCAAGCTCTGGGATTCATTACAAGGTTCAACATAATGCGTGATTATTACGAAGCACTTGAAGAGCTTCTTGCCAACACCCAGGCAACTACCCAAACAGAAACCCTCACCCTTGAAGAGGCTGAAGGCCATGTACTGGCCGAAACATTAACGGTGAATTATGACGCTCCCATGTTTGACAACAGCGCCATGGACGGTTATGCGGTATGTGGCCTGGATCGGACCGAATGGGAAATTATTGGTGTGGTTGCCGCCGGCGATGACATTACCGCCACACAGCTTGAGCCCGGCCAGGCCATACGCATTTTTACCGGCGCGAGCATTCCGGCCAATACGGACAGCGTAGTGCCACAGGAAAACACGACCGTCACAGGCCGCTGCCTGTCGGTTCAGCAAGCACTGAAACCAGATGCCAATATCCGCCGCCAGGGTGAAGAATTGAAAAAAGGGGATGTACTGATTGCATCCCATTCCATTATGTCCCCAGCGGCCATCGGGTTGCTGGCCAGCCAGGGCTATGCCAGTGTCAACTGCTTCAAGCCACTTACCCTGACCCTGTTCTCCACCGGTGACGAACTGCTGGCCCTGACTGAAGCGCTGGCCCCCGGCAAGATTTATGACTCGAACCGCCCCATGCTGCTTGGCTGGTTTAAGCATTATGCCTATCTGAATGTGGTTAATGGTGGTGTTTTACCTGACAACTACGACAGTATCAAAACGGCCCTGCAACAGGCGGCCGGCCATTCAGACATTATCGTTTGCTCGGGCGGTGCATCGGTGGGTGACAAAGACTATGTCAAACAGGTACTGGACGAACTGGGCACGCTTGAACACTGGAAACTGGCCATCAAACCCGGCAAGCCCTTTGCCTGGGGCAATATCAACGACCGCTGCAAGGTATTCCTGTTGCCCGGCAATCCGGTAGCCAGTTACGCCACTTCCCTGCTCATGACACTTCCTGCCATTAAATACCTGGCCGGCCTTTCACTTGAAAAGGCCAGACCCAAAAAATGGAAAGCCCAGGCAGATTTTTCCATTCCAAACAATAAGCAGGGTCGCCGGGATTTCTTGCGTGGCGTGCTTACCATGACAGACAGCGGTGTCTGGGCAGCGCCCGTCAAAGGCCAGGGCTCGCATATGCTTTCCGGTTGTGTCAACGCGGATGTCTTAATCGAGATCCCTGCACACGCCAATGTCGAGCACGGCCAATGGCTTGATGTTTATCCCTTGTCACACTCGTTTTAAGCCCGCCAGGATGGAATAGGCAAAAAAACAGCTTACTCCATCCACACAAGAGACTCGTGGCCACAGTAAACCACCTGCTGCTGCGGTTTGGCAAAACCTATTAAGGTCATCCCGGCCTCTTGCGCCAATTGGACCGCCAGCGCAGTAGGTGCTGAAACAGCAACCAGACACCCCACCCCCATCACAGCAGATTTGACCACCATTTCGTAGCTGGCACGGCTGGAAACCAGCACAAAACCTTCGGACCAATTCCATCCAGCCCTGGCGCCGCACCCAAACAGTTTATCCAGAGCATTATGACGCCCCACATCTTCAAACAAGGCCTCTATCTGACCTCCGGCACTTACCTTGGCCGCCCCATGCACGGATCCCGTTTTGGCACGCAAAGGCTGCAACGAGGAAAAAGCTTTCAGTGCAGCCACAATATGCGCGACCGATACGGAAGGCCTTGCGATTACAGGAGTTATAACCGGTTTGACAGCCTCCAGACTCTCAAGGCCACATAAACCACAGCCGGTACGTCCACTTAAGTGACGTCGACGCCCTTTCAATCGCAATAAGGCTTCCGAGGCAATTTCCATATTAACCAGAATACCTGTCGATGTTTGCTCTATTTCCAGATCATAAAGCTGGGAAACCGATGACAAAATCCCCTCAGTAAGGCTGAATCCCAGAGCCAGTTCGGGCAAATCCTGCGGGGTTGCCATTAAAACCACCTGTGAAATGCCATTATAAACAAGTGCCACCGGCACTTCATCGCTCAGAGAATCATCGGCTTCATACATTTGTCCTTGTTTAAAACATCTTACAGGCAAGGTTTTAAAGGGTATTGCTGTCATTTTTTCACATTTAAAAGAAGGAAACCAAAGGCAAATATTGATTGCTTCAAAGGATCATGATTTGAATTCTATCAACTCTGCCGAAAATGCTTGTATATCTTCCTCGTCATGCGTAATCAGCATAAGAGGAATTCTCAACTCTTCCAGCAACTCTTTTACTTCTTCACGCATATGTCTGCGCAATTTTTTATCAAGTGCGGAAAACGGCTCATCAAGAAGCAGCAATTCAGGTTCTATGATAAGCGCCCTGGCAAGGGCAACCCGCTGCTGCTGGCCACCGGACAATTGGTCTGGATACTGACGGGCCAGATCGGCAATCTGAAACCGCTCCAGCCAGTGGTGGATTTTCTCATGATTTTCAGGTGTAATCCTGTTGAGCCAGCCTTTACGATTAAGTCCGAAGCCCACATTTTGTGCAATATTCAGATGTGGAAACAAAGCATAGTTTTGCAGGATATAACCGACAGTACGCGCCTGCGGTGCAATATTTATATTATTCTGTTTATCAAACAGCACGCTGTTTTTAATTTTTATGGTACCACTGTCAGGTGTCAATAAGCCCGCTATGCATTTTACCGTCAGGGATTTACCAACCCCGGAAGGGCCAAATAAAATCACCTGTTCCCGGTGACTGCGTACTTGAATATCCAGCATGAATGTTCTTGAAGCTGAAAGCATTTTTTTCCGGATAGCGATATCAAAAATCATTTCAGGCACGCTTTGGAGATAGATAATAAACCAACGACAAAACTGCAATACACACAACCGATATCAGCAAAACCAATTGATTGACTTCAGCATCCTGTCCGGCCTGAACCGCATCATAAATGGCAATTGAAAGTGTTTGGGTTTTGCCGGGAATGCTGCCAGCCACCATTAAGGTCGCCCCAAACTCGCCCAATGCGCGAACAAAGCCCAGTAACAAACCTGCAAGAATTCCTCGCCAGGCCAAAGGCAGAAAAACCCGAAAAAAAACAGCGCTTTTGGAAACACCCAATACCCAGCCAACCTGCTGCAATTGCTCATCAACCGACTCAAAAGCGGCCCGTGCCGGTTTGAAAACAAGCGGAAAAGTGACGATTGCCGCGGCAATAATGGCACCATTAAGGGAAAAAACAAGACCAAACCCAAAGTTGGCTTCAAGCCACTTGCTTAAACCGGTTTTGTTACCAAACAAAACCAGCAAATAATATCCCAATACCGTTGGTGGCAATACCATTGGCAAAGTGGCCATCACATCAAGCACCTGTCTGCAAAAACTACGCTTGCGTGACAGATACCAGCCAAAAGCAATACCCAGGACAAGATTGATCATCGTAGCCCAGACAGCCACTTTGACAGACAAAAATAAAGGTATCATGATCGACTGCATTAACTGATTCCCTTGCTGTTATGGACGCACAAAACCGTATTGATCAAAAATAGCCCGGCTTTCTTCCGATAATACGTAATCAACAAATTGCCGGGCAAGATCGGGCTCTTGGCTGTCTTTTAACACGGCAATCGGATATACAACCGGTTGTTCCAGCTCAACACTAAACGCAACCTTGACCTTGTCTGGCAGGATTTTGGCATCGGTGCCATAAACAAAACCGGCCTCCACGTTCGCACTGGCCACGTACTCCAGGGCCTGTCGGACATTTTGCGTAAAAACTGTTTTGTCTTTCAGTGTTTCATCAAGACCGGCCTTTTTAAGCACCCCTGCCGTATAGCGTCCGGCCGGCACACTGGACGGGTTGCCAATGGCAATACGATTGACGGCATCGTTTTGCAAATCATTCAGGGTTTCCAGTTTTAAATCGCTGTCTGCCGGCACAATCAACACCAGTTCGTTTTTGACGAAATGGGTATGCCGGTTATTTTGCAAAATCCCGCCCTCATTGGCAGCCTGCATATTGGCAAGGTCGGCACTGGCCAAAACATCGACAGGAGCACCATGACGGATTTGCTGAAGCAGACTGCCTGAACCGCCAAAATTGAAATCAATGGTGTGACCTTGATGCACCTGTTCAAATTTCCGGCCAATTTCCTGAAACACGTCTTTCAGGCTGGACGCAGCGGAAACCGTTATGGTTGCTGCCGAGACACTGCCCGTCATTGTCACACATGCCAAAAACAGCCATACTCGTCTGAACATCAACCTACCTCTTTGAAATACCTGAAGATGATAAAAAAACGTCATAAAAAACACAAGGTCACAGCCACGTCAAGCCTCTTGCCGGGCACGCCAATCACCTGACTTGCCCCCCTTTTTCTCAAGCAAATGAATATGGCTTATTTGCATTCCCTTATCAACCGCTTTTAACATATCGTAAATAGTCAGCAAACCGGTTGAGACCGCTGTCAGGGCTTCCATTTCAACGCCCGTTTTACCGGTGGTTTCAGTCGTTGCCACCACTTCCACGGATCGCGTCTGTTCGGCCAGATTGAACTCAATGCTCACGTGCGTAAGACTTAAAGGATGACACAAGGGAATCAGCAAACTGGTATGCTTGGAACCCTGGATGGCGGCAATGCGTGCAATACCCAGCACATCCCCTTTTTTGCTTTCACCGGAAACCAGCAAACGGTAAGCCACTTCGTTCATGCTTATTTTCCCACTGGCGCGGGCAACCCGCCTTGTTTCTTTTTTTTCTGAAATATCAACCATATGGGCCTGGCCCTGACTGTCAAAATGCGTTAATTGTTGATCTGTCACGTTTTATATCCTTAATACTGTCTAGAACAGGGGGAATAAGATAATTTTAATGTTATAGAATACAATTCTTTTGATGGTAAGAATTTAGGCCATGTATTCTGGCATAAATTAGGCCAGTGCCTGGCAAAAGCACATCTTTATCTTTATAAACAATCTCCGCTATTCATCAAAAGCAAATGCAGTCAAAGGAATCAGTATGGAAACACTACGCATTGGTATCGTCTCTATCAGCGATCGGGCCTTCAACAAAACCTATGAAGATCAGGGCTTACCTGCATTGAAATCCTGGTTAGGCGCTGCAGTCCTGAACCCGCTGGAATTTGTAGCGCATTTAATTCCCGATGAACAGCCCATGATTGAACAAACCCTAATTGAGTTGTCCGACATTCAAAAATGCCCCTTGATTTTAACTACCGGGGGTACAGGCCCTTATTTGCGTGATGTAACCCCTGAGGCCACCCTGGCTGTTGCTGATCGCATCATCCCCGGGTTTGGCGAACAAATGCGACAAATCAGCCTTCACTTCACGCCTACCGCCATTTTATCCCGCCAAGTGGGTGTTATCCGCGGCAACAGTCTGATTCTGAATTTGCCAGGCCGTCCAAATGCAATCGCCGAAACGCTCGGTGGCGTCAAAGATGAACAAGGCAAACAAATCATTCATGGTATTTTTGCATCGGTACCTATTTGTGTGGATGCCGTTGGCGGCCCGTTGGTTGAAACCAACCCGGACATCTGCAAATCGGTACGTCCGAAATAAGCTTTTCTACCCTATAAGCAAAGCGGCTCACAGGCCGCTTTTTTTATTAATGAAAGCTTCACTTAAAAAATTTAACCACCCGTCATCGACATAATACGGATGATTTTCTCTGGCCGGCTATTGAATTCATGCCGTTCGGGTTTCAGCTCTATCGCTTCGCGAATGGCCTGTTCAAGCTCGGCATCGCTGCAATTATCACGCAAATATGGCAACAGGTTAAATTTGTCTTCCTGCCCTAAACACAAGTACAAATGCCCGTCAACCGCAAGCCGGACCCGATTGCAGGTTTCACAGAAATGCTGGGATTTGGGCGTTATAAAGCCAAGCGTAAAATCACTGTTGGGTGTTTCCCAATAACGGGCTGGCCCCCCACCCCATACCTTGTTGGATTCTTGCAAACCAAACTTGTCTTTGACCTGTTCAATAATTTCCTGCAAATTAACCGGTACCTGTTTTTGCCCGGTTACGCCCATGGGCATCACTTCAATAAGGCGCAGTACAAACTGATTCTGGATACAGTACTGAATCATATCTTCGATATCAGAGATATTAATACCGGCCAGCGGGACCATATTGATTTTAATTCTCGTAAAACCGGCCTGCCTGGCTGCCTCCAGTCCTGCCATGACTTTAGACAAACTGTCGCTGCCCGAAATTTCCTCAACACATTCACGACGCAAGGAATCCAGACTGACGTTCAAACGGTGCAAACCGGCATCACGCAAGGGTTGTGCATATTTTTTCAATTGTGTGCCATTGGTGGACATAGACAGGTCTTCCACTCCTTCCAACGCCGACAGGCGGGCAACCAGCTCGGGCAGGTCTTTGCGCAGCAGCGGCTCTCCGCCTGTTAACCTGAAACGACGGGTTCCCATGCGGGAAAAGGCAGCGACCACACGCACTATCTCATCAAAAGACAACCAATTCGCAGGACGTTCAAACTCTTTGAATCCCTTGGGAATACAGTAAGAACATCGCAAATCACACTTATCTATCAATGAGAGGCGTAAATAATCAATTTTTCGACCAAACCTGTCAATCAGCATTCTGCGCTTATATCCATTGTATTAATTAATTAAATGCAGTCTACCATAGAAAAACCCCACAAATCATATAAAAATCTGATTGGTGGGGTGCTGTTTGCCCAACAGGGTTTATCTACACTTTCAAATGCGTCACTTATAAAAAAACAAAATAAATGACCTCATGTATGACAAACCGTGTTTGCCATTTGGCATTTAGTTTACCGCGTCTTTCAGTGCTTTACCTGGACGGAATTTAGGTACTTTGGCTTTTTTGATTTTGATGGCTTCGCCTGTGCGTGGGTTACGACCAGTACGGGCTGCACGAGTGGAAACGGCAAATGTACCAAAACCAACCAAGGTTACCGTCTCGCCTTTTTTCAGTGTTGCTTTCACTGCAGCGATCATTGCATCCAGAGAGCGGCCAGCCGCTGCTTTGGAAATATCTGCCTTAGATGCAATGTATTCAACCAATTCTGTCTTATTCATTCAGGAAAACCCCTTTTCTAAATTAACTCTGATGTAAATCATCACGCGTATCTTCCCTTTAATCTTATTGGCTGTCAAGAAAAAAACACAGCAACCCCCGCATATTTACTAGTCTTGCGGCCATTATCAATGGAAAGCAATTAATTTGTATGATTTTTTATACACCCGTACAAGGTCGATCAAAACCACGCTCTACCTTAATGACGCGTCATTCATGCATTGTGCAAGTGCCTGCCTGAAATCATTGATCAGGTCTTCCTCATCTTCAATACCGACAGAAACACGCAGCAAATTATCACCAATACCCATCTCAGCCCTTCGGGCAGGCCCCATCTCGTAATAAATGGTATGCGCCACAGGTAAAGCCAGCGTCCTGGCATCGCCCAAATGCGTGGCCAGCACAACCACATTCAACCTATTCAAAAATTCAAAGCAATCAATGCCATCGACAAGCTCGACGCCCAGCAACGCACCAAAACGATTGTTAAACAGGATAGCCGCACGTTCATGCTGCGGATGCTGGATTAAGCCGGGATAACGCACACTGGCGATTCCAGGATGGGTTTCAAGAAAACGGGCAAGCGCCAATGCATTTGAACAGGACTGCTTCAGCCTTAAAGCAAGTGTTTCAGCGCCCACGGCAATACGGTGGGCCGCATCGGACGAAAGCGTTGCTCCCATGTCACGCAAACCTTTTTTCTTGATTTGGGTCAGGCCCCAGGTGTTTGCAGGACCGGTTTTATAGCTATCATAAATATTGGCATAACCAGACCAGTCGTATAAACCTGTATTGGTAACGGCACCACCCAATGCATTGCCATGACCACAGATATATTTGGACAATGAATTCATGACCAGGGAGGCCTTGACGCTTTTTCCCTGCAACAACCACGGTGAGGTTAAGGTATTGTCTATCACATACACCAGCTTATGCGTTTCACAAATATCACCAATGGCCGACAAATCGGCAATTTGCGTTCCCGGATTGGCAATGGTTTCGGTAAACACCATTTTTGTTTCGGGACGAATGGCATCTTTGACCTGTTGCGCATCGGTAGGATCCACAAAAGTCACTGTTACGCCAAGCCGGTCAAGCGTTCCCAGCAGGCTGTTGGTATTGCCAAAAACAAACTGACTGGAAACCAGATGATCTCCCTGTTTTAACAGCGTCATGAAAATGGAAGACAAGGCCGCCATACCCGTCGCAAAAGTGACTGAACCAATACCCCCTTCCATCAAGGTGATTTTGTCTTCAAGCGCGGCTGTAGTCGGGGTTCCCTGTCGGGCATAGGTATAGCCCGACTTACCCTGAAAAACCGCCGCCAGCTCTCTGGCATCGGCAAAAGCGTATTCGGTTGAGGTATGCAATGGCTTGTGAATGGCACCGTGCTCGACCGCTTTACGACGGTCCGCGTGAAGGATGGAGGTGGTAAACCCGCTATGTTCGTTTTTTGACATGATATGACTGTGAAAGATTGAATTTTAATTTATTTTACCTGGCGCTGACGGACAGTTTCAAACAGACAAACCGCACTGGCTACACTGACGTTAAGGCTTTCAACCGACCCCTGCATGGGAATACGCACCAGCTCATCACAGGTTTCCCGTGTCAGACGTCGCATTCCCTCACCCTCCGCCCCCATGACCCAGGCAATGGAACGGGTGGCATCCACATCATGAAAGGTGCCGCTGGCCTGGTCATCGGTGCCTATCAGCCAGACATCCCGCTCTTTGAGCTGACGCATGGTTCGGGCAAGATTGGTTACCATGATGTAAGGAACGGTATCGGCGGCACCACAGGCCACACGCTGAACGGTGGCATTAATGCCCACCGCCTTGTCCTTGGGCGCAATCACGGCATGAACCCCGGCAGCATCGGCCGTACGCAGGCACGCGCCCAGGTTATGAGGATCGGTCACACCGTCCAGAATCAACAAATGAGCAGGCCCCTCGATCACATCCAGGACGTCATCAATATTGACCGCCAGCTGCTTATGTTCGGCCAACGCCACCACACCTTGGTGACGAACACCTTTGGCCAGACCATCAAGACGCTCCACAGGAACCGGATGAATGCGGATTTTGTTTTTTTCCGCCTGATCAACCAGGCTTTGCATGCGCTTGTCTTTGCGTGATGCTTCGATATATATTTCCCGGATTGAATCGGGTGCATGGCGCATGCGGGCAACTACCGCATGAAATCCTGCCAGAATTTGACTGCTTGACATATAAATTGATTACCTTTGTATTTACCTTCGCTTACGCGTTGATTTTTTGTTTTTTTGCACGGTAGCGGGTCGAGTTGACTTTTTCAGCTCTGCCCGTCTTTGATGTGCGTTTTGCCCCTTCAGGGCTTCGGGTTTGGGCTTGGCCGGGCGCTTTAACTGCCGCGGCGCGGACTCAGCACGCTGGGCATCTTTACGCAATGACTCGAAAGTGGTGCCCTTGACCAGCGAAAACTCAATTCGCCGGGCCTCCAGATCCACCCGTGTCACCTGCACCTGCACCGGATCCGTCAAGCGGTAACGCATACCCGTGCGCTCTCCGCGCAATTCGTGCAAGCCTTCATTGTATTGGAAATAGTCGGTACCCAATTCCGAAACATGCACCAACCCCTCAACAAACAGGGTTTCAAGTGTGACGAACAAGCCAAAAGGCGCAACACCGCTTACCCGTCCACTGAAAACTTCACCCACATGCTCACGCACATACCAGCATTTAAGCCAGGCCTCCACATCGCGTGAGGCATCATCAGCCCGACGCTCGTACGCAGACAGCATCATTCCCAGACTATCCCAGACAGCATGTTCATGCTCTTTATGGGTTTCACCCGGCTCTTTGGGTACACCCGACAACTCGGGGGTATAGTGCCGGTGAGCAAGAATAGACTTGATAACCCGATGCGTGAGCAAGTCAGGATAACGGCGAATGGGTGAAGTGAAATGCGTATATTGTTCATACGCCAGACCAAAGTGCCCTACGTTGTCAGGACTGTACATGGCCTGCTGCATGGATCTTAGACACATGGTCTGAATAATCTGGAAGTCGGGGCGTGAACGCCCGGCATCAAGCACAGCGGCATAGTCCTTGCCGGAAGGATCGTCGCCCCCGCCCAGCGTCAATCCAATGGTACGCAAGAACTCACGCAAGGCCTCGAGTTTTTCAGGCGTCGGGCCCTCATGAATACGGTACAGTCCCTGCCGTTTGTTTCTTAATACGAAATCGGCTGCACAGGTGTTAGCCGCCAACATGCATTCTTCAATCAACTTATGCGCATTATTCCTGATAAACGGAACAATTTGCTCTATCTTGCCCATTTCATTGCAGAGAATCCGGGTTTCGATGGTGTCAAAATCCATCGCTCCACGCTGTTCGCGTTTTTTCTCAAGCGCCTCATATAAAGCATATAAATCCTGGACATGTGGCAGCAAATCGCCCAATTCGGTACCCGCGGGGCCCGTTGGCTGCTGCAAGGCATTCCAGATTTGCGTATAAGTGGTACGCGCATGTGAGTTGATAACCGCATTGTAAAACTGGTATGCCGTCACTGTTCCCGCTTTGGCCCCCGTCATGGGAATAACCATATCGCACACCAGAACCAGACGGTCGACCTCCGGATTCAGGGAGCACAGACCATTGGAAAGCTTTTCGGGCAACATGGGAATGACCCGGCGCGGGAAATACACACTGGTTCCGCGCTCTATGGCATCCCGGTCAATGGCATCGCCAGGTTTGACATAATGGGAAACATCGGCAATGGCCACTAAAAGCCGCCATGCCATTTTTCGGCGTTTCTCAGTACCGATGTTTACCACCTCGGCATATACGGCATCATCAAAGTCACGGGCATCCTCACCGTCAATCGTGATGAATGGTACATCCCGCAAATCGATACGGCCTTTAAGATCCTGGGGCTGCACCTCATCGGGCAGGCTTTCCGCCTGTATGAGGGTGGTATCGGAAAACTCAACCGGGACATCAAATTTGCGCACCGCAATTTCAATTTCCATACCCGGGTCATCAATTTCACCCAGCACTTCAATGATTTTCCCCAAGGGCTGGGTATGGCGGGTTGGCTGCTGAATAATCTCAACCGTCACCACCTGCCCGTGCCGGGCCCCGCCCAGGTCTGCATTCTGTACAATGATGTCGTGCTTGATACGCTGGTCTTCGGGCACCACGACATAAAGACCCTGCTCATGCAGCAAACGACCTACCAGCCGTGTTGTGCCGCGCTCCAGAACTTCTACAATGGTGCCTTCAAGCTTGCCTTTATATTCACCCGTGGGTTTTACCTGGACCCGGTCGCCGTGCAAGACCTTCAGCATTTCACGGGGTGACAGGAACAAATCCTGTGAACCGTCTTCTGGAATCAGAAAACCGAATCCATCCCGATGCCCCTGGACTTTACCGATTACAAAATTTTTCTGTTGGGACAGCTGCCAACCACTTGGCGTTTGCTCAAGCTGACCATCTCTTTGCATGGCACCCAAACGTCTTTCAAGCCCCACAATGCTGGCGTCTCGAGACAGCCCGAATGCGCCAATCAGGGCATTCACGTTCAGGGGAAGTTTTGAATCCCGGAACACCTGAAGAATATTTTCACGGCTTGGAACATCGGGATCAAAGTCTGGCGTGCTGTCCGTAAGAGAACTGTTTGCCTGGGCAGGCCTGTTTGTCGGGTTTTTTGTGGTGGTTCGATTTGCCAATACAGTCACTTCCTGGTTATTTCAATTTATGATTTATGATGCAATAAATGCTTATAAAACCATACTATCCTATTACGGCTTTATGATACTTACATGACGGCCCTGCCATTTGAAAAATCAGCGGCCAACCACCTGCTGTTTTCTAAAGTTTTTCAAGCAGGTAACGGGTGACCATGACAAAACAGACCAGCACAATAAGCGGACGAATAAACTTGCTGCCATGACTGATGACCATTAAAGAACCGGCATAAGCACCAATTATTTGCCCAACAATCATGATACCACCGATCAGCCACAAGACTTTGCCACCCAGCACAAAAAGTGCTACTGAAGCGACATTGCTGGCAAAATTAAACACCTTGGCATTGGCCGTTGCCTTGATGATTTGCTGTCCCCGTAACGCCACATTGGCCAGGGAAAAGAAGGAACCGGTTCCCGGACCAAAAACACCATCATAAAAAGCAATAAGTGGCACAACGGTACAATTGAAAAGCCTGCCGTTCATGCGTGGCGACCGCTCCAGCTTGCCGGCAGACGGCGTAAATAAGAAATACAGCCCGATCATTATCAGCACAACAGGAATCACAATATCCAGCACCGAGACATCAACCAGCTGAATGATAAAAGTACCCAATGCTGCCCCTGCAAAAGCCAAAAGCGCCGGTTTCCAAACATCCTCAAAGCGCACGACTCTTTTTCTGAGCATGGTCAGCGAGGAAGTCAGTGTCCCAAAACTGCCTTGCAACTTATTGGTGGCCAAGGCATTAATGGGAGGAACCTGGGCCAGCAATAACACCGGAATAGTGATCAGGCCACCGCCACCGGCGATGGTATCGACAAAACCGGCCAGCATGGCAACCAGGAAAAGAATCAGTAAAACATCAGGCCCAACAACAAAATCCATGCTGCATCCGGATAAAAAAGACTTGAATATCAGAAAAACGCCAATCCGAACGCATTAAGCCGATAAACCGTAGGGTAAAAAATCAAAAACAATATCCATCAGTTAAAATATTCAACTTCCAGTATTTGACTTTTTTAAAATCGAGATTATGGCTGATTATTATCTACCCATCAAGCACCTGCACATGACCTGTGCCTATCTGAGCATCACTTTTTTCCTGATTCGCGCCTTTTGGTCAATTACAGGCTCACGCATGCTGCACATCGGCTTTGTCAAGGTGGCTCCGCATGTGATTGATTCCGTCCTGCTCATATGCGGTTTTATCCTGGCAGCCATGATCGGGCCCAACCAACCCTTTATTCTTGCCAAAATAGTGGCGCTGATTGCCTATATTGGCGTGGGCACAATAGCCATCAAACGAGGAAAAACGCCTGTGCAAAAATTAATTGCCACCGTTATTGCCGGCCTGATTTTCCTGTATATCATTGGTGCCGCCATTAACAAAAGCGCCCTGTCCTGGTTCGTTTAAACGAAAGATCTGGCACAATAACAACAAAACCGCCTTTATCGCATTTGGATATCATCCGGTTTGCGGCGAAGACGGTTTTTTTAAACGGTTGATTTTTCAGCTGTTTTCCAAAGCCGGCAAAAGAACGCTAAAACAGGCGGCCCAACCCGGAAAACAGCGCCTTGGGCCTTAAGCCGTTGCCTCAGCCTGCAAAGGCTTGAAGTCCCAGATGCCCTCTCCACGCAAATACAGTAAATGCGTATGATGTGCGTACAGGGTGCTGCGATGCCCCACACTAATCAGACGCAATTCAGGCAGTCGTTCGGCAATCAGGCGGTACATGGCATCTTCAAGACCCTCATCCATCGCTGAGGTGGCTTCGTCTATGAATGCGGCAACCGGTTTGGCCAGCAGCAAACGGCCAAACGCAATTCTTTGCTGCTCGCCCAAGGAAAGAATATTGGTCCAGCTCACCACTTCATCCAAACGATTGACCAAGTGCCCCAGATTCACATCCTGCAAGACTTTGCGGGCCTGCTCATGACCATCCTCAGGTACTTCGTTGGGATAGTACAGCACATCCAGCAATGAACCTTCTGGCAAATAAGGTTTTTGCGACAAAAACAATACCTGATTATCAGGCCGCACCACCTGCCCTTTCGAATAAGGCCACAAACCGGCAATCGTTCGCAGAATGGTGGTTTTACCCGACCCCGAAGGACCTTGCAGCAACAAAGAGTGACCAGGCTCCACCACAAAAGACAAGTCCTTTACCAGGCATTTGCCCGATGGTGTGGTAATGCTGACATTACGCAGCGCAACCGTATCCTGCTCTACCTTGACCTCAGGAACCGGCAATTTATCAGCGGCACGGGAATTTTGCACAAAACCGCTTAAACGATCCAGAACCGCCCGGTAACCGGCAAACGTATCATAGGCATCACGGAAAAATGACAGGTTGTCGTGCAAAGTACCGAAGGCTTGCGCCGTTTGGATCATCGCACCCAGCGTAATTTGCTGGGAAAAAAACCTTTTTGCCTGAATAATGAAAGGGAAAATAACCGCGGTTTGCGACACCAGCAAGTTGAACCCCTGGAGTTTGACTGAACGAAAAACAATGGCCCATACATTACCAATCACTCGGGCAAAACGGTTGCGCAGTTTCTGCCCTTCAATCGCTTCACCCTTATAAAAAGCAATGCTTTCGGCATATTCACGCACACGCACGAGTGAATAACGGTAATCCGCATTAAAACGTTCATCAAGAAAGCTCAGGCGAATAAGCGGACGCCCGATCTTGAAGGCAAAGACCGTGGCAATCAGGATATAAATAAACAGGGCAAAGACCATCCCTTTTGACAGGGTGAATCCCAAAACGGTTAAATCACCGGACAGCCCCCAAAGAATAATGGTAAAGGCAACGGCTGAAACCAGGGAGCTGACCAAACCCAGCAAAAGCGTCAGGGACGTGGTTACAAAACTGGACACGTCCTGCTGGATACGTTGATCGGGGTTATCGGCCGGTGTTTCAAGATAATGAGAGCGATAATAGCTGCTTTTTTCCAGCCATTGCGAAAGCAGGGATTCATTCAGGGACTCACGCCACCTGATGGTGAAGCTCTGTTGCAAATAATAAGACACCAGCACCCGGGAGATATGGATCGCGGCCAGTATGGCAAACACCCCCATCTGGATCCAGAATCCGTCTTCATTCAGTTCTTGCAACGCGGTATACATCGTGTTGTACCAGTTCGAGAACAGCACGCTGACCCGCACACCGAACAGGCTTAAAAACAGAATCACCCCAAATGTCAATAAAGGACGCAGGCTGTTTTTGGGATTGAAGTAATCACCCGCCAACAACCAGAACTGCCCTGCCCATTTGGTTGTTTTAACCAGAATGAAACCCACCAGTCCCAGCATGACTGATGAGATTACAAAAGCCTGCAAGATCCAAAGCGCACTGTCTTGTAATTCTTGGCCCCAATTCATTGATACTCCTTATCATTTTTTTCTCATGGGCAAATAGAGTCTGCCATCGGCAATAAAGTTCATCACTTTACCTGAAGTAGGCATTAAATAGTAGTTAAAAAAAATAATGCCTATTCAAATGCCAACTATTTTAATCGGCACCAGCTTCTGTTTCGCTTATAGCCGTTAAGCATATAAATATCAATTTTTTTTCGTTCTGATTTTATGCCGCTGTCTCTACACTTGCATTAACACGACATTAAGCCATACCTCACACTGCATAAAACAGAAGGATTGATATGACCTACGGATTTAAAAAAACGAAATTGACCGCCCTTGCCATTATGTTGGGACTAAGTTCTGCTTATGCGTGCGCGAAAGATATAACGCTGCTTAATGTCTCTTATGATCCAACCCGTGAGTTATATCAGGAACTGGATAATATTTTTGCCAAACAATGGACAGAAAAAACCGGTGATACCCTGACGATCAAGCAATCCCATGGCGGTTCAGGTTCACAGGCCCGTTCTGTTGCCAACGGACTGGACGCAGACGTGGTGACCCTTGCCCTGGCAATTGATATCGATTCGATTGCCAAAACCGGCAATCGCCTTAATCCCGACTGGGAAAAGAACTTTGCCCATAACAGCACCCCCTTCACCTCTACCATTGTTTTCCTGGTGCGTAAAGGCAACCCGAAAAACATTAAGGACTGGGGTGATCTGGCCCAGCCCGGCGTGCAGGTCATTACGCCCAACCCCAAAACCTCAGGAGGCGCACGCTGGAACTACCTGGCAGCCTGGTCATGGGCCTTGCGCCAGCCTGGTGCCACCGAAGAAAGCGCCAAAGACTATCTGAACAAACTGTATGCAAATGTACCCGTTCTTGATTCCGGTGCACGGGGTTCAACCCTGACATTTGTACAGCGCCAGATTGGAGATGTTTTACTGGCCTGGGAAAACGAAGCGTTTCTGGCCCAGAAAGAACTGGGCACCGGCCAGTTTGATATTGTGGTGCCCAGCCTGTCCATTTTGGCTGAACCACCCGTAGCCCTGGTGGATTCCGTGGTGGACAAACGGGGCACCCGTGAAGTGGCAACCGCTTACCTGAACTTCCTTTATACCCCAGAGGCTCAAAAAGTGGGAATTAAACATTTTTATCGTCCAACCGATAAATCCCTGGAAGAAGAAGCCGCCAAACAGTTTCCAAAACTGGAAACCGTATCCATCAAGGAGCTGGGTGGCTGGGATGCGGTCAATAACAAGCATTTTGCCGATAACGCCATATTTGACCAGATTTACATCAAAAAATAAGCACCGCTTATATTGAGTTTAGATGAATATTTTACAAAAACAATATTCGGTCCTGCCCGGTTTTGGTCTGACGTTTGGCATTTCTTTATTATGGTTATGCCTGATTGTTCTGATTCCCTTCGCGGTTCTTTTCGGGCAGGCCGGGCAACTTGGCTTGGGCAATTTTCTGGAAGTCGTGGGTTCCGAACGGGTGCTTCATGCCCTGAAAATCACTTTTGGCACCTCACTGGCCGCCGTACTGGTTAATCTGGTATTTGGACTGATTACCGCCTGGGTACTGGTTCGTTACACATTCCCGGGCAAAAAAATTGTGGATGCCTTTATTGACCTGCCATTTGCCCTGCCCACGGCGGTTGCCGGTATTGCGCTTACCACCCTTTACGCCCCCAATGGTCTGATTGGCCAGGTTTTGCAAAAATTGGATATCAAAGTAGCCTTTACGCCCGCTGGTATTACGGTAGCGCTTATTTTTATCAGCCTGCCTTTTATTGTGCGTACCGTACAACCCGTGCTGGAAGACCTTGAGGTTGAACTGGAGGATGCCGCGACCTGCCTGGGGGCCAGCCGCTGGCAGATTTTCAGCAAAGTAATTTTTCCGGCCATTACACCTGCCCTGCTGACCGGGGCTGCCATGGCATTTGCCCGGGCAGCAGGTGAATACGGTTCGGTGATTTTTATTGCCGGCAATATTCCCATGGTATCTGAAATTGCCCCTTTACTGATTACCGCCAAACTTGAACAGTTTGACTACAACGGGGCAACCGCGATTGCCGTTACCATGCTTCTTATTTCCTTTCTTGTCCTGCTTCTGATTAACCTCATCCAGCGCTGGAGCAACCGCCGTTATGGCATGAATTAAAGAAAACCATGAGCCACTCCTCTACGCCCGATTTCCGGACAGAACAGCCCTTGACGCGATGGATATTAACCACCATCGCGCTGGCTTTTGTCTTCATATTTATTGCACTGCCCCTTTTCCTGATTTTCAGCGAAGCCATTTCCAAAGGATTTGAATTTTACCTGACGACGATCCAGCATAGTGATGCGATGGCCGCCATCTCATTAACATTGCTCACTGCCGCCATTGCCGTCCCCCTGAATGTGGTTTTTGGGGCCTGTGCGGCATGGGCGATTGCCCACTTCAACTTCCGTGGCAAAAGCTTTTTAATTACCCTCATCGACTTGCCTTTCTCGGTCTCACCGGTCGTGGCCGGTCTCATGTACCTGTTACTGTTTGGCAGCCAATCCACCCTGGGTACCTGGCTGATTGAGCATGATTTTAAAATAATTTTTGCCGTCCCCGGTATTGTGATTGCCACCACATTTGTGACCTTTCCCTTTGTGGCCCGTGAACTGATTCCCTTAATGCAGGCACAGGGCTCGGACGAGGAACATGCGGCCATGGTATTGGGCGCCAACGGTTTACAGGCTTTTCTGAAAGTCACCCTTCCCAAGATCAAGTGGGGACTGCTGTATGGCGTTATTTTGACCAATGCCCGTGCCATGGGTGAATTTGGTGCCGTCAGTGTTATTTCCGGTCATATTCGCGGCGCTACCAATACCATCCCACTTCATGTCGAGATTCTTTATAATGAATTCAATATCGCCGGGGCATTTGTATGTGCTTCCGTACTGGCTTTGCTGGCTATTGCCACCTTGGTTATCAAAACAATTATCGAGTGGCGACAAAATACACTGGTCGCGCGCTCCCTGGCACGCACAAAGTCTGCCAAAACCGCATTTGCCATGCCTGCCCGGCAGGTTGCAACCGCATCATAAACAGGAATTATCGTGAGTATAGAAGTTCAAAACATCTCAAAAAAGTTTGCCGGGTTTACGGCGCTTGACAACATCAACCTGGACATCCACAGCGGTGAACTGCTTGCCCTGCTGGGCCCTTCAGGTTGCGGTAAAACCACCCTGCTGCGCATCATTGCCGGTCTTGAAAAGGCCGATTCGGGCAAAATCATTTTTAACGGGCAAGACAGTACCGATACCCATGTCTCCAAACGCCAGATCGGTTTTGTTTTCCAGCATTATGCCCTGTTCCGGCACATGACCGTGTTCGACAACATCGCCTTTGGCCTGAATGTCAAGCCACGCAAAGAGCGTCCCTCTCCCGAAGCCATCCGGGAAAAAGTCATGGCTTTACTGAAAATGGTACAACTGGACTGGCTGGCCAATGCCTACCCGTCACAATTGTCTGGCGGCCAGCGCCAGCGTATTGCCCTGGCGCGTTCTTTGGCAGTTGAACCCCAGGTATTATTGCTGGACGAACCTTTCGGCGCTTTGGATGCCAAGGTACGCAAAGACCTGCGCCGCTGGTTACGTGACCTGCATGATGAGATCAATTTAACCAGCATTTTCGTCACTCACGACCAGGAAGAGGCCCTGGAGGTATCCGACCGGGTGGTGGTGATGAATCACGGTCATATCGAACAAGTCGGCAGCCCCGATGAGATTTATGACACTCCGGCCAGCCCATTCGTGACCCAGTTCCTGGGTGATGTGAACCTGTTTCATGGCCGAATCCAGGACAAACACTTCACCAGCGGTGACTTCCGCCATGAGATCAGCCAGCACAGCGTACATTTCACCGGCACTGAAGCCATTGCCTACATCCGGCCGCATGATATTGAAATCAGCCTTGATGCCACCAATGCCCTGGGCCATGGCCAAATAGAGCATATCCATTCGATTGGCCCGATTGTCCGGGTTGAAATTGCCCGCGACGGCCGGGACGAGAATATTGAAGTGGTCCTCACCAAAGAACGCTACCGTAGCCTGGGCTTAATGCCGGGTGATAATGTGTATGTGAAAGCCAGGAAAGTGGCTGTGTTTGACCCGGCCAGTGTTTGAGTGATTCAGATTCAGTGATTCAGATTCCCATACTCAAGGTGTGAGAGTCTGGACACAAATACGA